>QMCD01001128.1_pt2 | contig 17385 bp, 18 predicted proteins | sample 1821841 | NCBI WGS metagenome assembly QMCD01 (sample SAMN01991225, study PRJNA193472) | Termite gut metagenome, whole genome shotgun sequencing project. | isolation source: worker | host: Macrotermes natalensis
TCGCCTTCGTTCAGCCGGCAGATTACAACCGGAAACGGCAGCCCCTTGATTTGATAATCCATATAACTGCTCCTTTCAATAAAAACCCGTGCATCGTTTAATGTATGGTTACATTTTAATGTTATTATAACATTACTATTCTTTAATGTCAATTATTATTAAAAAATATTAATAAAAATCTATTTAATTATTTCTGTATTTATGCTATGATTATTTTATATTATTATGAGGGGAATGATAACAGGATTTGGAAATCAGAATCGCTGAAAAAAAAGATATTGATACGCTAATAAAATTCAGGTTTGCTTATCTGACCGAGGATAGCGGAGAGCTTTCCTCCGTTCAGACAGAATCGCTCAGAATACAGCTGCCCGATTATTTTAACAGGCATATAGGCGGTGATTTTTCTGCTTATATTGCCGAAGAAGACGAAAAACCTGTGTCGGTTATTTATCTTATACGTGTTGAAAAACCTGCCAATACACATTTTATGAGCGGAAAAACAGCCATGCTTATGAATGTTTATACCCTTCCTGAATACCGGCGGAAAGGCATTGCCAGTATTCTTCTTAAAAGAATTATCACAGACGCCGGAAAGGAAGGAATTTCCTGTATAGACCTCTCCGCTACTGCTATGGGTAAACCGCTTTACTTAAAAAACGGATTTCATGAATGCTCAAGCGGTCACACCAATATGAGAATTGAAATTTGATTGAATTCCGAGAATCTGTCATATCGGACAAAACGTCCGGAAAGGATGGTTACTTCAATGCCGGAGCAAAGAAAACTAATAGGTGTAATACTAGCGAAAGCGGACGCGCCGTACCAGGAAAAACTAATCAGGGGAATACTGAAACAGGCTTTTGATTTTAATTATGATGTTGCTGTTTTCTCTACCTTGATAAAAAACGGTATGTACAGCGAATGGCAGAAAGGCGAAGCGAATATTTTCAATGTCATTAATTATGATAAGCTTGACGGGTTGATTTTCGTTCCCGATACAATTCAGCTATCCGGCGTCATCGATAAAATCGTTACCGATATTAACAACTGTTTTAAAGGCCCCGTCGTATCAGTTGATATGGATGTCGCCGGCATACCCGGAATTCCGGCTGTGTTTTCAGACGACGTTAAGCCTGTTAAAAAGCTTATCGGGCATTTAATTGAAGAGCATGGGTTCACGGATATAGCCTTTATGACAGGATATGAAGGCCATTTGCATTCGGCTAACCGTCTAAACGGTTATTATGAGGCTATGGAAGCTCATAATATTCCGATTGACGCATCACGTGTTTTTTACGGCGATTACTGGTATAACGAAGGAGAAAATGTTGTCGCGGCGCTTTGCGGCGGCGGACGTCCCCTGCCTCAGGCAATCGCATGCGCCAATGACCAGATGGCTATCAGCGTTTGCAGCGCTCTTGAAAAAAGAGGGATTCATGTTCCGGATGATATTGCCGTAACGGGTTATGATTCCTTTGAACTGGGTCAGGAATATTTCCCCGAAATAACGTCGGCCCCCCTGCCGTCGTTGCATACCGGCGAAAAAGCCGTGCGGAAGCTGCACAGTCTGCTTTCCGATTACATATACGAAAATACCGGCGGCGATGAAAGCGATATTCTTATTCTGGAAAGCTGCGGATGCGGCAGGGTTATAAATTCTGACCGCCGGAGCTATGCCGCAAACAAGGATTTTGATTTCAGCAACTTTTATTCAAGATATAATTTTATGATGGAATCCCTTATTTCCGTCACAAACCTGAAAGACTATATAAGCGTGCTTTCCGACTACACCGAACAGCTCGGAGATTTCACCGATTTTTACCTGTGCCTTTGCGATAACTGGGATAATCTGGGAGAAACTGACGATACCGTCAATTATTTAAAGAACGGGTATTCAAAGAAAATGATTCTGCCGTTATACCGCGGCAGCAACGAAGCCGTCAGGAAAAACGTGAAGATGTTTTATTCGAGCGAAATGCTTCCCGGATTGAAATCCAGCCGGGAAGAACCTAAAGCATTCTTTTTTTCTCCTGTTCACTATAACGACAGATGTTTCGGTTATTCCGCAATATCGTTCGGTAATAAAATCACTTCCTATAATGAAACATACAGCTTATGGATGCGGTGCGTTCATAATACGCTTGAAACACTGCGCCGCCAGAGGAACCTGTCTTATATGTATAAATGCATGGTTAAAAATGCCGTTACCGACGCGCTGACCGGAGTTTACAACCGTAACGGTTTTAATCAGTTTGCGGAGGAAATGCTTTTTTCAGCGCAGCAGCTTAATGAAAACCTCCTTGTCATTTTAGGCGATTTAAACGACCTTAAATATATAAACGACAATTTCAGCCACCTTGAGGGGGATTTTGCAATTAAAACTGCCGCCGCCGCCTTTAAGAATTCCTGCCTTCAGAATGAAGCCTGTTTCAGATACGGCGGGGATGAGTTCCTTATTATATCATCAGGCAATTATTCACAGGAGCAGATTGAAAACATCAAAAAACAGATAGCGGAAGAATTGAACATTGCTAATTCAGTTTACAGCAAGCCTTATACCCTGAGTGTAAGCATCGGCGTTTTTTATGGTCCTGCGGCGGAAATTTCCGGGTTGGAGGAGGCGCTGTCCGTCGCCGACAATGATATGTTTCATCATAAGGTACTTAATAAAAAACAATAAGAACATGTCTTCACAAGCAAAATCACTGTCTAAGCGGTTAATTTTTCGCCCTGCATCGTTAAATTTTCTTGCCATACGGCAAGTATGCCTGCGAAAATTTACCTTGCATAGCAAAAAATCAGCTTGCTTATCCACCACTTTCGCTTATGAAGACATGTTCTAAGAATAAACAATGTAAATACATTATTAAATCCCCGTTATTTTACTATATAAATACCGGGGATTTAAACATTTTACTGTATACGCAACTTTTATGATATACCAATAATTCCGCAGTCTTTTTAGTATGGAAAATTATTATAAAAAACTGTTGAAATTTTGAAGAATAAAGTGTATAATATAAATATTGTTTTATTGAAAGGGAGTTTTGTATGTACGGTGATATTATGGATACAATCGGATTTGTTTCCGAATATGACCCCGAGGTCGGAGAGGGAATGAAAAAGGAGCTTTTAAGGCAGCGAAGGAACCTTGAGCTTATTGCAAGCGAAAACCTCGTTTCGCCCGCCGTTATGGCGGCTATGGGGACAGTGCTTACGAATAAGTATGCCGAAGGTTATCCCGGCAAGCGTTATTACGGCGGCTGCGAATGCGTTGATATAGTAGAAAGCATTGCGATTGAAAGAGCAAAGGAGCTTTTCGGGGCAGGGTTTGCAAACGTTCAGACTCATTCCGGAGCCCAGGCTAACACAGCCGTTTATTTTGCGCTGTTAAGTCCCGGCGATACCGTCCTCGGCATGAGTCTTGCCCATGGCGGCCACCTTACCCACGGCTCGCCCGTTAATATGTCGGGGAAGTATTATAATTTCGTTTCATACGGACTGGATGATAACGGGTTTATCGACTATAAAGCAGTCGAGGAGCTTGCGAAAACTCATAATCCAAAACTTATTGTTGCGGGTGCGTCAGCTTATCCGCGGGAAATCGATTTTCCAAGGCTTTTTGAAATAGCAAAGTCCGTAAACGCTTATTTTATGGTAGACATGGCGCATATCGCCGGTCTTGTCGCCGCAGGAGTACATCCTTCTCCTGTTCCATATTCCGATATAGTTACGTCCACGACCCACAAGACTTTAAGGGGACCCCGGGGCGGTCTTATTCTTACGAACAGCGAAGAGCTTGCCCAAAAAATCAATAAGGCCGTTTTCCCCGGTATACAGGGCGGTCCTTTAATGCACGTCATCGCCGCAAAAGCCGTGTGCTTCGGAGAAGCTTTAAAGCCGGAATTCAAGGAATACGGCAGGAAAACAGCCGAAAATGCAAAGGCTCTTTCAAAAGCTCTTGTATCAAAGGGATTTAACCTTGTTTCGGGAGGCACCGATAATCACCTTATGCTTGCCGACACCCGTTCGTTCAATATAACTGGCAAGGAGCTTGAGCACCGACTTGACGACGTATATATAACTGTAAATAAAAACACCGTTCCGAACGACCCTCAAAGCCCGTTCGTAACCAGCGGAATAAGAATCGGCACTCCAGCAGTTACCAGCAGGGGGCTTAACACAGGGGATATGGAACAGATTGCCGAATGTATTTATCAGACAGCTTTTGCTTATGAGGAGAAAAAGGAAGAAATCAGGTCGGCTGTCAGTGAAATCTGCGCTAAGTACCCGCTTTATGAATAATATTTTTGCTTTAAAGCATAAGACATTAATTCTTATTAATTAAATTGGGGGTATACATTATGCTGTTAGTTTTGTTATCCGCAGCATGGTATATAATAACTATAGTACAGGAGTTCTTAATGTACGGAACGGCATACAGGCTTGCGAAAAGGGGCGGTGACAACGGGGTTTCTCTTTTCGGCTGGTTTTTTGTGATAAGTCTGGCTTCACTTATACCGGGTCTGGGGATTTATCTTTGGAAAAAATACAGGTATATTTAGTATATAAAATACCGGTAAAATGATTTATATGTAATTGTTTGCTAAAAGAGGACTGATTACTGATGAATGTTCCCCTTGCCGACAGGATACGTCCTAAAACGCTTGATGATATTGTTGGTCAGGCACATATTCTGGGAAACGGAAAACCGCTCCGGCGTATAATCGAAAGCGGTAAAATTCCCAATATGATTTTTTACGGCAGCGCCGGAATCGGCAAAACTACCGTTGCGCGGATTATTGCCGCTGATACTAATATGAAACTTCATAAGCTTAACGGTACATCAGCCTCTGTTGCCGACATAAAGGATGTCATTGCCGACACAAACACATTTGACGGAATTGACGGCGTGCTTTTATATCTGGATGAAATACAGTACCTTAACAAAAAGCAGCAGCAGTCCCTGCTGGAATATATCGAAAACGGACAGATTACCCTTATTGCGTCCACTACCGAAAACCCGTATTTTTATGTTTACAATGCGATTATAAGCCGTTCCACAGTATTTGAATTCAAGACTGTTTCTGCTGAAGAACTGGAACACGCCATACAAAGGGCGTTTGATATTCTTGCCGGTGAAACGGGAATAAAAATAACAGCTGAAACGGGAGTTGTGAGTTATATTGCGAGAGGCTGCGGCGGGGATGTCCGAAAGTCTATTAATACGGCGGAGCTTTGCGTTTTGTCGTCGGAGGCTTCCCCGGACGGTATTGTAATAAAAATGGAAACCGCTGTTATGCTGACGCAGAAGAGCAATATGAAATACGACCGCGGCGGGGACCAGCATTACGATATTTTATCCGCACTCCAGAAATCAATCCGCGGTTCGGATGAAAATGCCGCTTTGCATTATGCCGCACGGCTGATTGAAGCGGGGGATATTATTTCATTGTGCAGGCGTTTGCTTGTAATTGCAGCAGAGGACATAGGTCTTGCATATCCTCAGGCAGTTTCCATCGTGAAAGCCTGCGTTGACAGCGCGGTTCAGCTTGGTCTTCCGGAGGCAAGGATTCCCCTTGCCCAAGCTGTTATTCTTCTTGCCACTTCACCGAAATCAAATTCGGTCATATCAGCGATTGACGGGGCTCTTTCCGATTTGCGAAACGGTGAAACCGGCGATTATCCCCGTCACCTTCAGAATAAGCATTTTGACGGCGAAGGCGCGCCGGTTAAGGGTCAGTATTATTTATATCCCCATGATTATCCTAATAACTATGTAAAACAGCAGTATCTGCCCGATAAAATCAAGGACAGGGTTTATTATAAATACGGAAACAATAAAACGGAACAAGCGGCGTTTTCATACTGGAAAAGTATTAAGTAAATGAAGGGTTATAAAAAAACAGTTTCAATAATTCTGCTTGATTCAGGCGTCGAATACCGCCAGTGTGAAATATGGTCGTCTTCTATATAGTATTTCAACGGCTGATTAGGAATAACCCCGCTGAAAACATCAACTATAATCAGCTTTGCTTTCATTTTTTCCGGTATAAGGGCTTTTATGTAAACACTGGCATACTGACCGACCTCGACGCCGCTCCGGGGTTCCGCCAGTCCCGCCAGGTTAGGCGACAGTTCAACGAAAATCCCGTAATCCTCAACCGAACGGACGATACCCGAAACCGTTTCACCGTATGTAAACTGGTTTGCGTTTTCAAGCCAGGTTCCCAGGAGTTCTTTGTGCGACAGCCACACCTTGCCGTTTTCCACATTTTTTATTATTACTTTTATATCCTGCCCCGCTATAAAACGGTCGGACGGATGTGAAATCCTTGAGATTGATATGGCGTCTATCGGAATCAGCGAAGGAATACCGCAGCCTATATCGACAAATGCGCCGAACTGTTCAAGATGCGTAACTTTTGCGGGAATTATATCGCCCGGTTCGAGGTTTTCAATGAAAAGCCTCATGCATTCCTCCTGCACTGCCCGTCTTGACAGGACAGCCGTATATATACCGCTTTCACTTTTACTGATTTCAAGAACCTTAAAGCATACGGGTTTATTTACCTTCGTTATCAGGGCTATATCCTTAGTCGTACCTTCGGCTATCCCTAAAGCGCCTTCAATATGCGGAATTATTCCCTTTGCGCACGGCAGGTCTACAATGAGATTATGATCGAAATCACATACGGTTGTCCGTGCTTCCAGAATTTTTCCCTGAAGCATAGCTTCCTGTAATGCAAATATGGATTTTATACTGTTCTGGTTGTCTGGCGTGTTAATTAATGAACCTTCAGGCTTGAATGTTTTCATTTATAACCATCCTTAATGAGGCTTAGCAGCAGCTTATCAATAAACAGCCTCTGATATTTTTCCGGCGGTACAATTATTTTATAAGTTTGAACAGATTTATTATACTGCCTTTACAGAAGTTTGTACAACTCTGCTTACCTTCCAATTTTATGTAATGAAGCTTTTAATTATGCCTGTTAATTAAGTTATAATTTATAATAATCAAAGATAAAAAGACCCCCTGCGGATTTTAACGCAAGAGGCCGGATAATAATTCCTTTACCCTGTTTTAAGAAATCAGATTCTTCCGTTCCGGTATTCTAATGGGTTTTCCGGATATTAAGACCGCCGTAACCGACTATTATGTTGGAAACCATTTTTGCGTCCTCATCGCGGCATATAATCTCCACCTTAGGTCGGTTGTGAATATAATCGGACGGGATTCCCATGTCAATATCCATTGTGTTATATATAGGATTATTTTCGGGATAACTGTATGAAGGGTTATTTCCCGATACATTGAATGCCGGCAGTGTGCTTGTTCTTCTTCCGGTAAACACTTCCTGAACGTTATCGATTTTAATACTGGATATTTCCCCAATTCTGCTCCTTATTGCGGCGGCGCAAATATCCGCAGTATCCGGCGAATCAAATTCAACAGAAAATTTCATGCTTAAAAACTCCTTTTTTATATTATACATATTTAATAAAAAATCTGCTAAAATTAAAGTGTGTTTATTATCAGTTCAATCAGACTGACTGAGATTTAGTATTACCATTTTTCAGTATAGAATACATTGTCTTAATTTTTATAAATATTAGCATAAATAAATAATAAAATAATTGCCTTTTTGTAATATTGTGGTATAATATTAGAGTGCGTTTGCAAATACACTCCAGGGTATTATAAATGTTTTTGAAATGAGCTGGCTGTATGAATATTAATCCTAAGGATATTCTGACAATGAAAAAACAGCATCCCTGCGGAAGCAAAAGGATGCTTGTCTTAAGGTCGGGGATGGATTTTAAGCTCAGGTGCGAAGGCTGCGGCCATGAGTTTATGGTTCCGCGCAATAAAATTGAGAAAAACATAAAATCAATCGAAGCGGCTGTAAAATAACCAGTGCCTCGTAACAACTAAATGTTGCAGTATAATAATAAAAATCATACCGCCGCTGGCGGTATACCACCACTGTTAATTGTTAATTTTAATTATTAATTGGTATAATAATAAGGAGAAACTTAATGTTTGAAAAATTAAAGCTTACCGAGGACAGGTATGAGGAAATAAGCGGAAAGCTTACCGATATTGAGGTTATCAGCGATAATAAGCTGTATGCCTCATTGATGAAGGAATTTAAGAATCTGACCCCGGTTGTTGAAAAATACAGGGATTACTGCAAAGCTTTAAAAAATTTTGATGAAGCTAAAGAAATGCTTTCCGAAGCAGGACTTGACAGGGAAATGAAAGAGCTTGCCCAGTCGGAGCATGACGAAAGTAAGGAAGCAATTGAAAAAATCGGAGAAGAGCTGAAAATACTGCTGCTGCCTAAAGACCCGGACGACGACAGGAATGTAATTATAGAAATCCGCGGCGGGGCGGGCGGCGAGGAAGCGTCTTTATTCGCAAATTCGCTTTACCGTATGTATACAATGTTCGCCGAAGCTAAACGCTGGAAAACCGAGGTGCTTAACGCAAATGAAACCGAACTCGGCGGATTCAAGGAAATAAGCTTTTTAATAAGCGGCGAGGGCGCATATTCCAGATTAAAGTTTGAAAGCGGCGTGCACAGGGTTCAGCGTGTTCCCGAAACCGAATCACAGGGCAGGGTTCATACCTCTACTGTTACGGTTGCCGTTCTGCCGGAGGTTGACGACGTCGAATTCGAAATAAACCCTTCCGATTTAAAAATTGACGTATTCAGGGCTTCGGGCGCGGGAGGCCAGCATATTAACAAAACTGAATCAGCCGTCAGGATTACCCATCTGCCGACCGGCGTAGTCGTCGAATGTCAGGACGAAAGAAGCCAGCATAAAAATAAGGACAAGGCTATGAAAATCCTGAGCTCCAAGCTTTATGACGCCCTGCAGCAGGAACAGAATGACAAAATTGCCAGTGAAAGGAAATCTCAGGTAGGAACAGGCAACCGTTCGGAGAGAATCAGGACATACAACTTCCCTGAAAGCCGAATCACAGACCATAGAATAGGTCTTACCATATATCGTCTCGAACAAGTATTAAACGGTAATCTTGACGAGGTTATAGACGCTCTTGCAACCGCCGACCAGGCTGCTAAGCTGTCAGCACAGTCGGAATTATCTTAAAGGATGATTAATACGTATAATACAAAGCTTTTAAATTCGGATACTGATGGTATTGAAGAAGCGGCGGAGCTTTTAAGGCAAGGCAAGGTCGTAGGTATTCCTACCGAAACGGTTTACGGGCTTGCGGCTGACGCCGCCAATGCCGAAGCTGTCGCTGAAATATTCAAGGCAAAGGGACGCCCTGCCGATAACCCATTGATTGTTCATATTGCCGAAGCGAGCGATATTGAAAGGTATGCCGAAAACATCCCCGGCCTTGCATACAGGCTTGCCGGAGAATTCTGGGCGGGTCCTCTTACGATGGTTCTGAAAAAACGCAGTTCGATTCCGGGAATCACCAGCGGCGGGCTTGACACCATAGGTCTTCGTCTGCCCGAACATGAAACGGCGGTAAAGCTGATTAAAGCCTGCGGCTTCCCTCTGGCAGCGCCGTCGGCAAATCTTTCGGGAAGTCCCAGCCCTACCTGCGCAATGCATGTTTATGATGATATGAACGGGAAAATCCCTGCAATCATTGACGGCGGGAACTGCCCCGTAGGAGTTGAAAGCACGGTTATATCATTTGAAAATGACGGCATACGTCTGCTGAGACCAGGGTTTGTTTCGGTTGAGGATTTTGAAGCTGCAGGTATTGCCGTTTATTATGACAAGGGTATTGTTTCAGAAACAGCCGGTACGGAAAAAGCTCTTTCACCCGGTATGAAATACAGGCATTATTCACCGAAAGCGAAGGTTACGGTTGTTTCGGGCAGTGCGGACAGGTTTATAGAATTTATGGGCAGTAAGTGTGATGACGGTACTTATGCTATGGTTTTCGACGACTGCGCAGCAGATTACCCGTATAAAAATTTCCTGACATACGGTAATACGCCTGAGGAGCAGGCCGAAAGGCTTTTTAGTGTGCTTCGCAGATTCGACGGGCTTTCTGCGAATAAAGTTTACGCTATGTGTCCGGAACGTGACGGTGTGGGTCTTGCCGTATATAACAGATTAATAAGAGCCGCCGGATTTAAGGTGCTTGAAGTTTGATAAATTGATTTTTCAGACAGGATGGTCATAATTATGAGTAATATAGCGGATATAGCGGTAATCGGGCTGACCGGGCAGAGCGGCGCCGGAAAGACGACGGTATGCTGCGTATTTGAAGAGAACGGGTTTGAGGTTATTAATGCCGATATGATTTCAAGGCAGCTTATGTCAAAGGGTTCTCCTTGTCTGAAAGAAATCATAGAGTGGTTCGGAAATGAGTATCTCAATGAGAATGAAGAACTAAACCGAAAAAAACTGGGAAAAACGGTCTTTTCTGATACCGAACAGCTGAAACAATTAAACGGAATATGCTACCCGTATATAACCTATGAAATACTCCGGCAAATCAAAAAGCTTGCCGACGAAGGCAAGGAATATGTTCTGCTTGACGCGCCTACTCTTTTTGAAAGCAGGGCGGATGATTTCTGCGATTTAATTATAAGCGTTACGGCAACCGAAAAATTACGCACCGCCCGTATTATCGAACGGGACAAGCTTTCCGCCGAACAGGTTAAGCAGCGTTTTTCTTCACAGCATACCGAAAAGTTTTTTGCATCTCATTCCGATTTTATAATCAAGAATAATAAAACCTTAGACACGCTTAAAGAAAAAGCGAAGGAAGTTTCGGAAAAAATTAAGGAGTACTTTAAATGCTGAAAAAACTTGCCTGCTTGTTTGCATTGTTATTGGCCGCATGTTTTATATATATAGTTTTAAATATTGACGATATAAGCAAAAAGTATTTTTACCCGGTGAATTATGAGGAATATGTCGAGAAGTATTCAGACAGAGAAAATATGGATAAATATTTAATATATGCCATAATAAAAACCGAAAGCGGATTCGATAAGGATGCCGAATCGGAAGCCGGAGCCCGTGGTCTTATGCAGATTATGGACGATGCGTTCGAATGGGTGAAATTCCGGATGGGGGATAAAAGGGAAATTACATATGAAGATATGTATAATGCCGAGCATAATATTGAATACGGCATATACCTAATCAGAATCTTATATAACGAATACGGGGACGAAGCAACGGCTCTGGCGGCTTACCATACCGGCAGAGGGAATGTGAACAGCTGGCTTGAAGACGAAAGGTACAGCAGCGACGGCAAAACGCTGGCTGAAATACCTTCAGGAACTACCGAACACTATGTCAACAAGGTTATGTCTGCTTATAGGGGATATACTAATTTATATACAAAAAAATAAAGGACGGTTTTATTATGGAAAAAGAGAAATCAGCCGCAAAAATCCTGCAGGAAAGACTTGTCTACAAAAAGAAGCATTCCGGGTTAATTATGAATGAAGAAGCCATATGTGAAAGCATTAAGCTTTCAGAGGATTACAAGAGCTTTCTTGACAATGCGAAAACTGAACGTGAAGCTGTCGGTACCTCTATAAATATCGCAAAGTCGAGAGGTTTTACGGAATATAAAAAAGGTTCTGTTTTAAAGAGCGGGGATAAGGTTTATTTTAACAACAGAGGCAAAGCCGTGATATTTGCTATAATCGGAAATGAACCTATTGAAAAGGGAGTTCATCTGGCTGCGGCTCATATTGATTCGCCCCGAATTGATTTGAAACAGAACCCTTTATATGAAAGCGATGAAATTGCGCTTTTTAAAACTCATTATTACGGGGGTATCAAGAAATACCAGTGGACAGCGGTTCCTTTGGCTTTGCACGGCGTTATTATTAAAAAAGACGGAACCTGCGTAACGGTAACTATAGGCGAAGATGAAAACGACCCTGTTTTCTGTATAAGCGACCTGCTTCCCCACCTTGCGGCGGAACAGGCGAAACGCACTCTGAGCGAGGGAATCAAGGGTGAGGAGCTTAATGTTATTATCGGCTCAATGCCGTTTAAAGACGATGAAATAAGCGATAAGGTAAAACTTAACATACTCTCCTTGCTTAATGATAAATACGGTATTATAGAAGCGGATTTCCTTTCGGCGGAGCTTGAAATGGTACCCGCATTTAAAGCAAAGGACATAGGATTTGACCGAAGCATGGTGGGAGCTTACGGCCATGACGACAGGGTATGCGCTTATACCGCATTACAGGCGCTGTTATCCTGTGAAAATGTAAGCAGAACAGCCGTCGTATGCCTTGCCGACAAGGAAGAGTCGGGAAGCAACGGAAATACGGGGCTTTCGTCTAAATACCTCGAATACTTTCTGTACGATATAGCCGAAGCCCTCGGTTCGGACGGAAGAACTGTAATTTCGGCAAGCGAATGCCTGTCAGCCGATGTCAATGCTGCTATGGACCCGACGTTCCCCGATGTGCTTGAAAAGAGAAATGCGGCATATATAAATTACGGGGTATGCGTCACAAAATTTACCGGAGTAAGAGGAAAAGCAGGAACTTCGGACGCTTCGGCTGAATTTGCAGGAAAAATACATTCTATGCTTGATAAAAACGGCATAGTCTGGCAGACGGGCGAGCTTGGCAAGGTTGATATGGGCGGCGGCGGAACGGTTGCCGCATATATCGCCAACCTCAACATGGATGTTATCGATGTGGGGGTTCCCGTATTGTCAATGCACTCTCCTTTTGAAATTGTGGCAAAATCGGATGTTTACATGGCATATAAGGCTATTTATGCATTTATGAAGGAGTAAAATCCAAGAATCTTTATAGCAGTTTAACTTTTTATTGTCCGGAAATTAACGAAAGTAATGATACTAATCCGGCATTTCCCCTTTTGTATCTTTTTTCAGCATCAAAAATCCCGCTCTTTTTTACTTTGAGCGGGATTTTTCGCGGTCGCTTGGTGTTGTTTTGTTATAGCCCTTAATTACAAGCATTCTTTATTTGAAGTATAATATTTCAATTCCGCCGACGGGTCTTATACGCAAATTATAACAGCTGTTTTCACCGAAAAGGCTGTTCATTTCATTTGTAAAAACATCCAGTAAATCGTCGGGTACAAAAGCCTGTATTGTCCCGGCAAAGCCTCCTCCATGAACCCTTGAAGCCCCCCTGCCGTTTAAAACACGCCCGGCTGTATAAAGCCCCAGCGCGACGCTTTGAACTCCCGGATTATCAGACGAATACACATTCTGCAGGTATTTGTACGAGCTGTCCGCGCTTGCGTTTATTTCCTTTAAAAATGTATTTATATCACCGTTTCTAAGAGCGTTTGCCTGACGTACCACCCTTTCGTTTTCATCAAAAAAATGAAACGCCCTCAGAACCGCCCTGTCTCCGCATTTTTCCCTTACGGCGCCTATGTTGTCCCTGAGCGTTTCATATGTTATGCCGCGCAGCTCGCTCTTGCCGAAAAAACCCGCAACCGACTTCATTTCGTTAGGAATAGCGGCATATTCGGGCGTAAGGTTATCATGACTTCCCTTTGTATCAACGATACAAAGGCTGTATCCGCTTCTGCTGAAGTCATATTGTATTGATTCGATTACCGGATTTTTAATGTCCTTGAAATCAACGGTTATAAATCCGCCCTCCGAGGAGGCAAGCTGGTCCATTAAACCGCTTGGCTTGCCGAAAAACACATTTTCGGCATACCGTCCGATTTTAGAGATATTAACGGCGTTTATTCCGCCTTCGTTATACATATAAGACAGGATTGTCCCAATCAGGACTTCAAAAGCCGCCGAAGAAGATATTCCGCTTCCCTTTAAAACATTTGACGTTGTATATGCTTTAAACCCTCCGATTTTATAACCGTTCTTTTCAAATCCGCAGGCAACGCCCCTTATTAATGCGGCGGAGGTGTTTATTTCATTCGGGTGTACGGATAAATCGGCAATATCGACGGTATCCATGGGAAAGCCCTCGGATTTTACGGTAATAATATTATCGTCCGACGGTATGCAGAATGCTATGACATCCAAGTCCACAGCCGCGGCTAAAACCCTCCCCATATTATGGTCGGTATGGTTTCCGCCTATTTCAGAACGGCCGGAAGCTGAAAATATACGTATGCCCTCATGTCCGCCGTATAATGCCTTAAACTCATCCAAAGCTTTGTTATAGCGGCTTTTTTGTTTATCCGCGGCTTTTTCCCCGTACAGTTCATTAAGTATAACTTCAAAATTCCTCAAAATTATATATCCCCCAAGCAATTTTTTACAATTCTATAACAATATTACCGCGAATCATAAAACACATGGTAATTCTTGTTTGAATGCGAATAAACGCTCATAACAAGCCCTATGCATATAAACATGCTCATCATTGAAGTCCCCCCCTGGCTCATGAACGGCAGTGGTATTCCGATTACCGGCATTACGACAAGCACCATGCCGATATTAAGCAGGCAGTGAATGAATATCATGGAAAACACTCCGATACAGATTATTTTCCCAAGCTTATCCTTGGCAATCCTGCTGTTCGCCACTATTTTAAGGCATATATAGGACAAAGCCGCAACCAGCGCTATACACCCTATAAAACCGAAGCACTGGCCTACATAAGTGAAAATGAAGTCATTCTGCACCTCCGGCACGCTGACATACTGCTCCGCAAACAGTCCTTTGCCGAACAGCTGACCTGAACCGAGAGCCATCCTGCCCCAGTACTGCTGATAGTAAATATCGACATATGCAGGGTCTTTTTCCGGATTCTCGGCAAAAAGCACAAGGAACCTCAGCTTCTGGTGGGGCTGCAGCACCCTTTCCCAGACAAACCATAAAGCAGGCGGAATAATAACCAGAACGGGGATGATATATTTCCATGATATACCCGCCGCAAAAATCATAAAAACAAACATAACGAGGAACACGATTGCAGTCCCGTCGTCGCCCTGCGCAAGGACGAGAAGTACCGGAGCCGCCCCGTGTATGCACAAAAGAAGGACGTTCAGCGGATTGTTAATATGCTCGTCCACCTTCGACAAATGAAGCGCAAAGGTCATTATGAACGCAATTTTAAGTATTTCCGACGGCTGCAGGGTAGTGAACCCCAAATTAATCCACGCCTGGTCGTCAACACCCTCCACCGGCTTATAGGCAAGGGAGGTGAATGTCAGCGCCATAAGCCCGAGCGAAGCCGGCATGTATAAGAACCACAGCTTTGTGAATTTATGGTAATCAAGGGCGGACATAACAAGCGCAATCCCCGAACCGATACAAAGGGCTATAAACTGCATTTTATACATATTAGCGTCCTTGTTCGTAATCCCGTTATAAACAATCGAATACATCAGGACTACGGAAAAAGCCGCAACAATAAAAACCATGAAAAAAAGCTGCTTGTCGAGCTTCCTGAAATATGAAACCACCGTTTTTAATACTTTTTTAAGCATACCGATACCCTTCTGCATTTTTTGCACATAAGGTTATTATACACTATTTTTCTTTTAAGTTCAATATTAAATTTACAATTTATTGTATGTATTTTAATAGCTTGGTATATTTAAATGTATGCTTTAAAAGTAAACAGGGTATTCGCTGCCGAACTGGTCTTTCGCCGTTCCGTCAGAGGTTAGTATAACTTATAATACTTTATAACATTTGGAAATGGTTCATCATAAGTATAACATTCAAGTATGGAAATTAATCCATTTTCAATAAATAAAACAAACCCGACGCCATGTTTTAAATCATTTATTTCTGCTTTAACATTACCGAGAGTTTCATTTTCATGGTTTGATAAACGGTACTTAGGGTCTACTTTAAATTTAGTAAAAAACCCATAACCTGAAAACTCCCGTTCTATAATTGAAGCATTCGCATATTGAAGTCTAAATTGATTTTCCAGTTCAATGTTTTCGGATAGTATTTTTAATATAACTTCTGTTTCAAACTTTAAAAATATATCATTCATTAGTTTCTTTCACCTACTCTTAAAACTAGTTGTAAATAAAATTATTTTATAAAGAAAGTACCTATCTTAAGTATTCCATCAATTACTATACCTCTAACAGTTATTTCATAACCCGAAACAACTACAGAGAATTCATTTAAAACACTTGTTAAATTATTCATTGTTGCATATTCCTGTGCTGCTTGTTCAACAGCAGAATATGCATTCATCTGATTACCACTAAATGAATCTAATAATCCTTTTAATTTATGTCTTTCTTGTCCGAATATGTGTTTCAACTTATTTGCATCGGTTGTTTGACCATTTACTAAACTTTCAACCATTTCTTCTTCCGGGTCAGCTATTACATACTCAGGTTCCATTTTATGCCATGTTCTGCAATACTCCAGATATTCCTGTGTAAGCCCGAATGCCCAGATGTTCATGAAAAGTTTAGTTGACTGGCTCCATTGTTCATAAGACTGCGACTGCATTTCATCAAAGCTGGTTCCGTTTGAATAGCGTATGTATTCATCATAAAGCATTAATTCCGCTGATAGTTCAAACGCCTTGAATTTTATGCTGTTGTCAATAACGCCTATTTCCCTGAGCTTTTCGGCAAAATCTATATAGGTGCCGTTATTTGCCTTTATTTCCCTTGCGGTTTCAACAATTTGTACTCTCTGATACGGGTCGCCGAAAATTCCTACCAGGTTTTTATAAAAATAAAACTCAATCTCGAAATACTCGGCTTCATTAAAGAAATCCTGTAACCGTTTCTCTTCTTCAGTAAGCGGGGTTATCGGCTCTTCCTCTTCCTCAATCATCCCCGCCAAATCAACAAGCGGCACAAGCTTGTAGTTGCTGAATATGTATTCAGGCCGGCGCGGAACTCCGTCAACAATGACGTTTCCGCTTCCGTCAACGGGGTATTCGCTACCGTGCTGGTCTTTCGCCGTTCCGTCTGAAGATACGGTGATATTCCTGCCGACAGTCAGCGTTCCTATAACAGGATAGGAAAGGGTGAAGGGTTCCGCGCCTTCATAGGGTTAGCTATATTCTGCCAGATATGCGGTTATTTTTTTATAATGCATGTAGTTTTGGTAAATCACTGGGAATATCAATATTATTTTCATTCATAAATAATTCAAATTCGATAAAAAATATATCTAATGCTTTTTTTTCATCATTTACTTGTTCTAATAATAATGTATTCCAGCCTTTAACAGTTCCGTTATGTGCATATTTTTTTTCAATATATTTTTGAAAATCTGGAAAAAATTGATGTACATTAGGAAACGAATAACCAAAAGCAAACCCATCAATAAATGCTTTAAATTTAGTAATAGAGTAAGAACCTAAATATAAAGCAGGTTTATTACTCTTTTTAATTATAAAAATTAAATTAATTAAATCATTTTCAAAATCACTCATGTTAATTTCCTTTCAGGTT
>QMCD01002878.1_pt1 | contig 17367 bp, 10 predicted proteins | sample 1821841 | NCBI WGS metagenome assembly QMCD01 (sample SAMN01991225, study PRJNA193472) | Termite gut metagenome, whole genome shotgun sequencing project. | isolation source: worker | host: Macrotermes natalensis
GCAACATCGTTGTAATACGTCATTATAACGGTTTAGAGACAGTTTACTCTCACAACACCCGAAACCTCGTCTTACCTGACGATGTGGTCTTGAGCGGCCAGCCTATAGCCTTGGCGGGACGAACAGGGCGTGCAACGACCGACCATCTCCATTTTGAAGTACGTGCAGCAGGAGAACCAATAGATCCTAAACTTATGGTCGATCCACAAACAAGGTCACTACGCAGCGGATGGTTGTTTATAAACGAGAAAAACGGTAAAATAATAGCTGCAACATCAGTAGCCGAACTTGAAACCGCTGCAGATAATACGGAAAGCAGTATAGCCGCTAACGATGCTGCACGTAATAACGCTATATTAGAATCACAAACTCCTACGACACAAGCACCAGAACCGGTATACTATACCGTAAAACGCGGCGACGTCCTCGGACGTATCGCCCATAAACACCAAACAACAGTAACACGCCTGTGCTCCATAAACAACCTGAAATCTCCCGACAAAATCCGCGAAGGACAAAGGTTGAGAGTACGGTAGTTTTAGTTTTTACCACCTTTTTTTGTAAAAAGGTGGCCAAAAAACAGCGCGTGCCCGCGCAGGCCTATCATTGGGTCAGCGCATTCCCGCAACTTAGTACTCGGGGATTTTTCGGGCAGAGCCCCGTAACGTTTTTTTATACCAGATTTTGAAAATGCATTTTCAAAATCTGGTAAAATCTGGTATAAAAAAACGTTATATGCACTTCGTGCAAAAAATCCTCGCAAACTCACCGGCAATAGGAAGTAGCGATATGGCTATTTAATGCACTGACCCAATGATAGGCCTGTGCGGACACGCACAGAACATGAAAAATGAAATACGATTACGATATTATAGTTATTGGTGGAGGCCATGCTGGATGCGAGGCTGCGGTGGCCGGTGCGCGTTTGGGATCGAGGGTATTGTTGGTGACGATGGATATGCAGAAGTTGGCTTCGATGTCGTGTAATCCGGCCGTGGGAGGGGTTGCTAAGGGGCAAATAGTGAGGGAGATCGATGCTTTGGGTGGGTGTATGGGGATTATTACCGATTTGTCGACATTGCAGTTCAGGATGCTGAATAAGTCTAAGGGACCTGCTATGTGGAGCCCACGGGCACAGTGTGATAAGGCTAAGTTTTCGGAGCTGTGGAGGAAGGAATTGGAAGGTACAGAAGGACTTTATATCTGGCAAGATACTGTAAATCAATTAGTTACGTGTGGTGATAGGGTTGTAGGTGTGAGTACGAGGATGGGAGTAGAGTTTTCGACCAAGACTGTTGTATTGACGACGGGAACTTTTTTGGGAGGTCTAATGCATGTGGGGCGAAGTAGTGCTGAAGGTGGGAGGGCCGGTGATCCGGCTGTAACCGGACTTACGGAACAGTTGTGTGATCTGGGTTTTGAGTCAGGACGTATGAAGACAGGTACTCCTGTTCGTATAGATGGCAGAAGTGTCGATTTTTCACAGCTGGAGCCTCAATATGGTGATGAAAATCCTCAAAAATTCTCATTTTCGACTGATATTGAGCCTGTTTCCGATCAAATTCCATGTTTTATTACTTATACAAACTCCGAAGTTCACGATATTTTGCGTACCGGATTTGCCGATTCTCCTCTTTTTAATGGAACTATAAAGGGGGTTGGGCCGAGGTACTGCCCGAGTATAGAAGATAAACTGCATACTTTTGCAGATAAGGATTCACATCAACTTTTTCTTGAACCCGAGGGGTGTGATACGTGTGAATATTATCTTAACGGTTTTTCGTCGTCATTACCATGTGATGTGCAGTTGACGGCGTTACGAAAAATAAAGGGGTTTGAAAATGTGCGTGTTTTCCGTCCTGGTTATGCTATCGAGTACGATTATTTTCCACCTACTCAACTCAGACATACCCTTGAAACAAAACTCATTAAGGGATTATATTTTGCCGGACAGGTAAATGGTACTACAGGTTATGAAGAGGCGGCAGCTCAAGGGTTGATGGCCGGCATCAATGCTCACAGACAGGTTGCTGGAGAAGAACCTTTCGTGCTTCGGCGTGATGAGGCTTACATAGGTGTGTTGATCGACGACCTGGTGACTAAAGGTGTCGACGAGCCTTACCGTATGTTTACGAGCCGTGCAGAGTTTCGGATTTTGCTAAGGCAGGATAATGCCGACCTGCGACTCACCCCTAAAGGTTACGAAATCGGATTGATTTCCAAAGAAAGATATGCTGCTTTCGAGAAAAAAAAATCACTCACAGAATCGCTTATTCGGTTTGTTCGTGAGCAGAGTATCGCACCGGACGAAATTTCAAGCTATTTAGATTCGGTAGATTCTGCACCCATTACTCAAAAAAAACGGCTTTATGAACTGCTTTTACGTAACGAAATATCAATTTCAGATTTAATCGCTCATTTTAATCCGCTTGCCGAGTATATTTCTAATGATGATTATACTCCTGAAATTATAGAGCAGGCTGAATTACAGATTAAATACCGTGGCTATATAGAGCGAGAGCGACACCTTGCGGATAAACTCACACGTCTCGAAGGGATTAGACTACATGATAATTTCGACTATTCCACTATTAACTCTCTCACTATCGAAGCAAGGCAAAAACTTTCACGCATTCAACCGGCAACTATTGGACAGGCATCGCGTATTCCTGGGGTTTCTCCGGCAGACATCAATGTATTATTAATCCACTTCGGCAGATAGCGATTTTGTACTATTCTTAAAAAGTTCCACGTGGAACGTTTACTTATTATCACTACTTATAACAATACCTTAATAATTAATATAGCGTGTTTTGTGGTGAACGTGGATTGAATTTGCAGGTGTTCCACGTGGAACATTGTGGTGTTTAGTGAGGATGAGATATGAGTAATAAAAAGAGAGTATGGGTGTTTACCATACTCTCTTTTTATTTATTGTTGTATTTAATATATAATTACACGCGTGTATTTTTCTTACCCCATGAATCTTTAAGGGTTACGGTGCGATTAAAAATCGGTGTGCAACCGGCGCCATTCTGATCAACGCAGAAATAACCGACGCGCTCGAATTGGAATCTCTCGCCAACAGATGCATCGCCTAACGATGGCTCGCAGAAGATACGCTTTATAACCAATGATTCGGGCTTGATAAAATCAAGGAAGCTCTCTCCTTCTTCACAATCGTCCGGATTCTCGCGAGTAAACAATGTATCGTACAATCGTGTCTCGGCTTCTATCGCGTGTTCCGCCGAAACCCAATGGATAACACCTTTCACTTTGCGGCCGTCACTCGAACCGCCACCTGCCGACATCGGATCATAACTACATAAAAGCTCGACGATATTACCTTCGGCATCGCGTATAATCTCGTCGCAACGTACTAAATAACCATACCGCAAACGCACCTCTCCACCAGGTGACAGGCGGTAATAACCTTTCGGGGGCTCCTCCATAAAGTCGCCGCGTTCGATATAAATTTCACGCGAAAACGGCACTTCGCGAACACCTGCAGATTCGTCTTCGGGGTTATTTATAGCCTTCAAAAACTCAGTTTGTCCCTCGGGATAGTTGGTGATAACGATCTTAAGAGGGTCTATTACGGCCATGCGCCGCTGGGCCGTTTTATTCAAATCCTCGCGAACACAGAATTCAAGTAATCCCAAATCTATCACATTGTCCCTCTTTGCAACTCCCACGCGCTCGGCAAATTCACGTATTGCCGCAGGAGTGTACCCGCGTCGACGTAATGCCGAGATGGTAGGCATGCGCGGGTCATCCCATCCGTTAACCACACCGCTTTGCACCAACTGCAATAGCTTGCGCTTGCTCATGATCGTATAGGTCAGATTCAGGCGCGCGAACTCATACTGATGGCTCGGGAAAATCCCCAACTTATCGATAAACCAATCATACAGGGGTCTGTGGACCGCAAATTCCAATGTACAGATCGAATGGGTGATATTCTCTATAGAGTCGCTTTGGCCATGTGCCCAGTCGTACATCGGGTAAATACACCACTTGTCACCTGTTCTGTGATGTGAGGTGTGCAAAATACGGTACATGATCGGGTCGCGGAACATCATATTAGGATGAGACATATCGATCTTCGCACGCAGAACCTTAGTACCGTCACCGAATTCACCGGCACGCATACGCTCGAACAGATCCAAATTCTCCTCTACGCTCCGTTCGCGCCACGGACTATTAGTTCCCGGTGTCGTTACTGTGCCTCTCCCTGCCCTGATCTCCTCCTGTGACTGATCATCTACATAAGCTAATCTTTTGGTAATCAGTGCTTTAGCCCATTCGTAAAGTTGTTCGAAATAGTCGCTTGCATAGTATTCACCAGCCCAGTCGAAACCAAGCCACTTGACATCTTCCTTGATCGAATCGACATACTCCACATCCTCCTTCGTAGGGTTAGTATCATCGAAACGCAGATTAGTCTGTCCGCCATATTTCGCAGCCAACCCGAAATTCAAACAAATACTCTTCGCATGGCCGATATGTAAATACCCGTTCGGTTCCGGTGGAAAACGCGTCAAAACCCGCTTTTCACCCTTTGCAATCGATTCCTCGATAATCTCTTCTAAAAAATTCAACATAGTTCAATCTGTTTTTTCATGTTCTTTCTTAAATAAGAAAGAACCAAAGAATTGTGCGTGCCCGCACGGGGCTATTATTTTGTGTCGGTGCATTTCCGAAGCTTAACACTCGGGGATTTTTCGGGCACAGCCCGTAACGTTTTTATATACCCAAATCTGAAAATGCATTTTCAGATTTGGGTATATAAAAACGTGCACTTCGTGCAAAAAATCCTCGCAAACTTACCGGCAATGGGAAGTTGCAAAAAATGATTTAGAACACTAACATAAACAATAGCCATGCAGGGGCATCCGCTAACATAAATATCTGCCCTGTAGGGGCACCTCTGGTCCACTTTTTTCAAAAATGGGGGTATAGTTGTAGCTCATTATCGCACGATAGTCATTTCGTCGAGCAGGTGTCCGGCTCCGGCGAATTTGTCGATGATAAAGAGCATGTAACGTACGTCTACAGCTATTGTGCGTTGCAGGTTTGGTTCGAATGCGACGTCGGCGGACATTGCGTCCCAGTTGCCGTCGAATGCAAGACCTATGAGTTCGCCGCGGGCGTTAAGCATGGCGCTTCCGGAGTTGCCGCCGGTTATGTCGTTGTTGGTTATAAAGCATGTGGGTACGTCGCCATTGACGGCGTATGGGCCGAAGTCGCGGGCTGCGTAGAGTTCTTTGAGTTTTTCCGGTATGCTGAATTCCTCGGGGTTGAGCGGGTCTTCTTTCTCCATTACGCCGCGCAGGGTCGTTTTATAGTCATAGAATACACCGTCGGCAGGAGAGTAGGGCAATACGGTACCGTATGTAAGGCGCAGAGTAGAGTTTGCGTCGGGGTAGTATTTTTTAGACGGCTCCATCTTCTGGAGGCCTGCAATTAATAGACGGTGTCCTTTGGTGAATTTAGTAGCGGCAGGCGCTGTTTCTTTGCGGATGGTGTTACGCATTGCATTGATATTTGAGGCAAACTGCACGGCGGGGTCGGAGGAGAGCGAATCGAATTCCCCTGCGTCGAGATAAGCCGCGAATTTGTCGTAGTTCGAGAATACCGAACCGTCATAGATATGTTCGACTAAGGCGGGGATGTCGTTACGCCAGGCCTCCAGCGATGCGGGAAGGGCTTCGGGTACTGAATCGAGCATGATCTCGAGCATCACGCCGGCACAGGCACGATCGACTGTTTCGTCGTAATCTTTATAGAATGCGGCGGCTGCATCCAGTATGTCCGATTTTTCGTCGCCCTTTGTGATCCCTGTGCCCAGGGTTATTGCGGCACTCAGAATTTCGGTTCCCATCATCGTTTCACCGACGATCTGCCATTTGTTCGACGGGCCTGTACGCTCGGCTACGGCTTCTTCAATAAGAGGTAATGCCTGTCTATATTCGGGGTGTGAGGCGGTCCATGTTGTGAACCTGTCCTGAATAGCCTGTTTTTGGCCCTTTATATCGAGTTTACGGAGGATTCGACTCTTACCGATAGAGTTCTTCCAGAAGTTCGACGAACCGGCGTATTTACTTGCGTATTTGATCCTGATCTCGTCGCTTGCATTCATGTATTTGCGCAGTACCTCCTGACGCGCTTCGCGGATAAAGATGCGGTTGGGGTTTTCGTGATTCAGCAGTTGATCGATCTCGAATGTGGTCATAAATCTGGTCGTCCTGGCGGGGAAGCCCATGATCATGGCATAGCTGTCTTTTTTGTAGCCTTTAAGCGACACTTTCAGGTGTACGGGTGCTTTATAGGGTACGTTTTCAGCCGAATATGTGGCGGGTGTAACACCGTCGGGTGCAGCGTAGACTCGGAATACAGCGAAGTCGCATGTATGACGCGGCCACATCCAGTTGTCGGTTTCTCCGCCGAACTTGCCGATCGATGAGGGCGGCGTGCCAACAAGACGGACGTCATTGTAGATGTCCATTACGAAGAGGAAATATTGGTTTCCGCCGAAGAATGTACTCACTTCGAGGGTTTTTCCAGGGTATTCGATGCCGAGGTTTTTGATTAAAAGGCTTCTGTTCTCACTAACCTTTTTTTGCCGTTCTTCTTCCGTAGCATTGTCCGGAATATAGGCCACTATCTTCTCCGTAACATCTTCGATATGCCTGATGAATTTTACACTCAAACCTGGAGCAGGGATCTCCTGCTTCCTGTCCTGCGCCCAGAACCCGTATTTCAAATAGTCGTGCTCGACACTGCTCAAGCCCTGTATTGCGCTGTAACCGCAATGGTGGTTAGTGAATAACAGACCGTCGGGCGACACTATCTCGCCCGTGCACCCTGCGCCGAAGATAACGATAGCGTCCTTCAGGGAGTTGCCGTTTACACTGTAAATATCTTCGGCCGAGAGTTTCAGTCCCCGTGCCTTCATATCTTTGATATTCAACTTCTCCATTAACGGCAGCAGCCACATGCCCTCATCGGCCGCGGCACGTCCGGCAAACATACACAACGCAATGGCGATCAAACAGAACTTTTTCATTACTATTTTCAGGGTTTTTATTGTTTCAGTTAACGGTTAAAACCTCGCAATTTCATTGCGGCAACTATAGTTTGTAAAAATCTCTATCGTCATTGCGAGGAGAATAGCGCATGCGTATTCTGTTTTACTGGATTGCTTCCCGCTTCGTTCCTTGCGGTCGCAATGACATTTTTGCGAATATCATTCGCTGTACTAAACCCATGCAATTGCAGTGCATGGTGGTTTATTTTTATTTTTTTTAGTTGTCAACTCGAACGTGGAGCAAGAGATATCTCACTTAACGTTCGAGTTGACAATGTGTATTCGCACAGAGGTGTGTGTCTACACAGGGCGATTATTTTTATTTTGTCATTCTGAGCGACGGTTTAAATTACCGGTAACCTTGGTCGCTCGTCATCGAGAACAACCTCCCGTACACTCGTCTAAGCAGCGCTATTATGAATAGCAATAACTATATAGCCGGCACGTCGAGCATCCTCTCTATCGACCCCAACGCCGCAAGGCGCTCGTTTTCGGGAATTTCCACCGCACCTGTTTCGTTCAGCAGGCAATCGTAGATTTTCCCCAATGTGTTCATCTTCATATACTCGCACTCATTGCATGGGTGTGCGGGTATAAATTTCTTCGCAGGATTGTCCGATGTCATGCGATGCAAGATCCCTGGTTCCGTCACAACAATAAACTCCTGTGCAGCATCCTTTCCCACAAAATCCAATATCGCCGATGTACTGCCGACAAAATCCGCCATAGCTAACACATCTGCTTTACATTCGGGGTGTGCAACGACCTTTGCTTCCGGATACTGCTCCTTCAGAACGGCGATGATCCTCGTATCGAACCTGTCGTGAACGTGGCATGCCCCGTCCCATAACACCATATTCTTTCTACCCGTCTTCTCCCGCAACCATGCCCCCAGATTCCTGTCCGGTGCAAAAATGATTCCCCGATCCTCAGGGATGGATTCTATGACCCGCAACGCATTACTCGACGTGCAACACACGTCGGTCAACGCCTTGATGGCTACCGACGTGTTAACATAACTGACTACCACATAACCCGGATACTTCGTCTTGAACTTTGCAAAATCCTCTGCTGCGCATCCGGCAGCCAACGAACATCCGGCATTCGTATCGGGCAGCAACACCTTCTTATCCGGCGACAAAACCTTCGCCGTTTCCCCCATAAAATGAACACCCGCGAAAACGATAATATCCGCATCAGTCTGCGCTGCCTGCTCCGACAACGCCAACGAATCGCCGACAAAATCTGCCACGTCCTGAACCTCCGGCCGCGCATAATAATGTGCCAACACAACCGCATTCTTCGCCGCTTTCAAACGAGCTATTTCTTCTTTGTAGTTCATAAGTGTATTTTTTTGTTCTCTTTTGATAAAGAGAACCGCGCGTGCCCATGCAGGGCAATTATTTTAAGTTTGTGTATTTACAAACCTTAGTATTCAGAGATTTTTCGGGCATAGCCGTAATATTTCATGCATCCCTCCCTATAGACTTACAGACAAAACGAAATACCTGTAATTACCCATTTGGTTAAATTAGTAAACAGTGTTAAGATAGTAGCCTTGCAGGGGCTCCCGCTGTTTTTTGGACATCTTTTTACAAAAAAGTAGGTAGCTCAGACTACTCGTGCATCATAAGGAAGCGTTCGGCTTCGAGAGCTGCCATGCATCCGGAGCCTGCGGCGGATATTGCCTGACGGTAGTGTGGGTCTTTGACGTCTCCGGCGACGAAGACTCCGGGTACGTTTGTGCGGGGAGTGCCGGCTACGGGGACGATATAACCTTCTGCGTCCAATTCTATCTGTCCTTTGAAAACCTCGGTGTTGGGGTGGTGGCCGATGGCGAGGAAGAATCCGGAGATGTCGATAACGACATTGTTGCCGTCTTTATCGTGGAGTAGTGCTCCGGTTACACCTGTTTGGTCATCTCCGAGGACTTCGCGGGTAACGTGTTGGAAGAGAACCTCGATATTTGGAGTGTTGAAGACTTTGTGCTGCATGGCTTTCGATGCGCGCAGGTGGTCTTTGCGGACTATGAGGTACACTTTCTTGCATATTCCGGCGAGGTACCCGGCTTCTTCGCAGGCGGTATCGCCGCCGCCCACTACTGCTACGTCCTGTCCTTTATAGAAGAAACCGTCGCATGTGGCGCATGCCGATACTCCCTGGCCGCGCAGGCGCGACTCGGATTCGAGGCCGAGATATTTTGCCGTGGCGCCGGTAGCTATGATAACTGTTTCGGCGAGTATCTCGTGTGCATCGTCGACGCGTACTTTGAAGGGCCGCTTGCTGAAATCTACTTCCGTAACAATGCCGAAACGGATGTCTGCACCGAATTTGTGCGATTGTTGTTTCATGCGTTCCATAAGCTCGGGTCCGGTGATACCTTCGGGGAATCCGGGGAAGTTCTCGATCTCGGTGGTTATGGTGAGCTGCCCGCCCGGAGTTATGCCTTCATAGAGTATGGGGCTGAGGTTTGCGCGCGAGGCGTAGATCGCCGCCGTGTGTCCCGCGGGGCCGCTGCCTATGATCAGGCACTTTGTAGTCTCTTGACTCATGGTTATATTTTTAGAAGTTTTAGGCGAAGTATTTGCGTTGAAACAGCAGGAGATATATCACACCTATGGATATGTAGCTGTCTGCGATGTTGAATACAGGATTGAAGAATACCACCTCGCCGGCCTTGTTGTGGATGAGCGGGAAGTAGAGCATATCGACCACCTTGCCGTGGAGAAAGCCTGCGTAGCCTTCTCCCCATGGCACGAATTGCGCCACGGAAGCCCATGTAGACTCGCTGAATATAAGTCCGTAGAATGCGCTGTCGAGGATATTGCCCATCGCTCCGGCAAGTATCAGTCCGAAACCTACTATAACCCCTACGGGAGCTTTGCGCCGTACCAGCCGCACGATATACCATATCAGCACTCCCGAGAGTATTACGCGGAACAGGCTAAGCGCCAACTTACCCCATGCGACGTCGAGATGCATACCCCATGCCGCCCCCTTGTTCTCGATAAAATGAATAAGAAACCAATTCGGGAATACTGTGATGCTATCTCCGATGGCCATATTGGTCTTGATCCATATCTTCACTGCCTGGTCGACGACCAACAACAGGACGATTAACAAAAAAATCTTTTTCTTCGACATAATATGGCACAAATATAGCTTATTTTTGCCATATACGATGAGGCATTACAGGGACATACTGAAAAAATACAGGTGGAGTTTTATGCTCTGCCCTGTGTTGGTATTGGTCGGAGTGCTGAGCGAGACGATCCAGCCGTGGCTTATGGCGCGTATCGTCGACAATGGTGTGATGGTGCGTGACTTGGGTGTGGTATGGCGAGTGGGAGGTGTTATGATAGCGGTGTCGCTGGCCGGACTGGTTGTTTCGATAGTGAATGTATGGGTTAGTTCGCGAGTGTCGACGAGTTTCGGAACGGACCTACGTACAGCACTTTTCGACAAGATACAGACCCTCTCGTTTCCCGATATAGACCGTTTTACACCCGCCTCGCTTATTACGCGCCTGACGAGCGACATCTCGCGCGTACAGCAGCTGGTACTTATGTCGTTGCGGGTGATGTTGCGTGCGCCCATCATGTTGGTGCTGTCTCTGGCGTTCATTATCAGAATCGATGCGGAGTTGGCGCTCGTGTTGGCGGCGAGCATACCTGTGCTGGCGATAAGCGTCTATATCGTTATGCGCAAGGGCTTCCCGTTCTTTATGAAGGTACAGCGGCGTATCGATGCGTTGAACGCCGTGGTGCGTGAAAATCTTATAAATATCAGGGTCGTCAAATCGTTTGTGAGGGAGGATTACGAGGCGGAAAAGTTTCGGCGAAGCAGCGAAGAGTTACGCGATACGGTGATACGTGCGTCGAACATCATTATCGGAATCTTCCCGATCATGCAGTTCGTGTTGAATCTCACGGTATTGGCAATTCTGTGGTTCGGAGGCGCACGGGTTATCGACGGGCGATTATCGGTGGGCGAGTTGATATCGTTCGTAAACTATGTTATGCAGGTTTTGATGGCGTTGATGCTGCTCTCGCGCGTGGTGATGACTTTTGCACGGGCGTCGGCATCTTCGCAAAGGATCGGCGAGATACTTAATGCCAGGCCGTCGTTGGTCAATACTCGCGAGGGGTTGCGCGACGAACATAAAATCACCAAAGGTGCAGTGGAGTTTCGTGGTGTCGATTTTCGTTATCCGGGAGGTGATACCGATGTGCTGCACGATATAAATTTCCATGTAGCAGCAGGCGAGACGGTGGCGGTCGTGGGGGCTACCGGTTCGGCCAAAAGCTCGCTGGTACAACTTATCCCGCGACTCTACGACGTTACACGCGGCAACGTGCTGATAGACGGCTCCGATGTGCGGAACTATAACCTCGATACGTTGCATAAGGAAGTGGGAGTGGTACTGCAAAAGAACGAACTCTTCTCTGGAACCGTTATCGAGAACCTGAGGTGGGGCGACCCGTCGGCGACACTCGAAGAGGCCGAAAAAGCGGCTAAGGCGGCGCAGGCACACGATTTTATCATGGAGATGAAGGATGGCTACGATACTTTGTTGGGACGTGGCGGAGTAAACTTGTCGGGTGGACAGAAACAACGCCTCTGCATAGCGCGCGCATTGCTACGACGACCCAAAATATTGATACTCGACGACAGTACAAGCGCTGTCGACAGCCATACCGAAGGACTGATACGATCATCGCTTGCCGAACTCCTGGGACGCACGACAGTATTTATAATTACACAGCGAGTACACACAATGCAGTCGGCCGACAAAGTACTTGTCCTCGAGGACGGGGCGGTCGAAGCTTTCGGAACACCCGCAAAATTGCTCGAAAAAAGTGCCGTATACAAAGAAATATATAACTCACAACAAGTGGCAACATAGATTTACTATGCTACCACCTTTTTGCGCGTGCTCGTGCAGAGCGGATATTGATGTTAGCGGGTGCCTCCGCGGGGCTATTATTTATGTTAGTGCTCTAAATCATCTTATTGCAACTTACCGTTGTTTGTGAGTTTGCGAGGATTTTTTTGCACGAAGTGCATATAAGCGAGTAACGACCCGAAAAATCCCTGAGCACTAAGTTTCGGGAGTGAACAGACCTAATAATTGGCCTGTGCGGTCACGCACCAATCACGGTTTTCCGATTCTCTTTTCTCCAAAGAGAACAAAAAAGAAGAAAGTTATGGCAAAAGGAGTACATTCGGCGCCGGGGAGCGGTGCGGCGCGCAGGGGAGCTGCAGTAGAGCGTCCCGTAAACGGGCGGCGCACGTTGCTTCGTATGTTGGCTTATTTGGGGGCCGACCGACGCCTTATGTACCTTGCGGGCGTGCTGATAGTCGGCGGTATTGTCAGTAACTTATTGGGGTCCTATATGTTGCGCCCGATAATCAATAATTATATTCTTCCCGGAGATATCGGAGGGTTGGCGATGCAGTTGGTGCTTTTGGCGCTGGTTTATCTTGCGGGTGTTGTTTGTACTGTGGCGCAATACCGCCTGTTGAACAGGATCGGGCAGCGTGCTGTGGCGAGGATGCGTGCCGACCTGTTCCTGCACATGGAGAAGTTGCCGCTCAAATACTTCGATACTCATGAATACGGCGACCTGATGAGCCGCTATACCAACGATATCGACCGTGTCAGCGACTCGCTTACCGACTCGCTTGCCGATATACTGTCGAGTTTTCTCACCGTGACGGGCGCGATAGCGATGATGGTCTTTATTTCGCCTCTTTTGACCTTTGCCGTGTTGATAATGGTGCCGTTGATGTGGCTCGGGGCGCGTTTTATAGTATCGCGTTCGCGGAGATACTTCGGCGCCCAGCAAGCTGCTCTGGGAGAGGTGAACGGCTATGTCGAGGAGATGATGAGCGGCCAGAAGGTGGTCAAAGTTTTCGGACACGAAGCTAAGGCGGAGACCGGTTTCGAAGTGCTGAACCGTGATCTCGACAACAAGTCGAAAAATGCACAGTTCTATTCCGGTATGATGATGCCTTTTATGCAGAGCTTCAACACGCTGAACTATGTGATAGTAACGGTTGTGGGTGCACTGTTGGCTATATTCAGAGGGTTCGATGTGGGCGGTCTCGCGGCATTCCTGCAATACTCGCGGCAGTTCGGACGTCCTATTAACGATCTGGCGACGCTGTACAACAACATACAGAGTGCCATCGCAGGTGCCGAGCGCGTATTCGGAGTGATAGATAAAAAGCCCGAACCCGCCGATTCTCCCTCGGCGGTACAACTTAAGCACGTGCGTGGCGATGTCGAGATGCGCGACGTACGGTTCGAGTACGATCCGGGCCGTCCGATACTTAAGGGCATATCGCTACGGGCGGGCGCAGGGTGCAAGATTGCACTGGTAGGCTCCACCGGAGCAGGCAAAACCACCATAATGAACCTCCTGCCGAGATTTTACGACATCCTATCGGGCGAGATACTTATCGACGGGCGTTCTATATGCGATATACAGCGTGCAAGCCTGCGCCGTTCGATGGCCATTGTGCTTCAGGATACGCACCTGTTTACCGGTACCGTACGTGAAAATATCCGTTTCGGGCGCCTCGAAGCCACCGACGAAGAAGTTGTGGCCGCCGCGAAACTCACCGCTGCACACTCCTTTATACGCCGCCTGCCCAAGGGTTACGATACCATGCTCGAAAACGACGGTGCCAATCTCAGCCAGGGGCAGAGGCAACTCCTCAATATTGCTCGTGCGGCCATAGCCGACCCTTCGATACTTCTTCTGGACGAGGCGACGAGCAATATCGACACCCGCAGCGAGATACTTATCCAGCGTGGCCTCGACAAACTTATGGAGGGCCGCACGAGCCTTGTGATCGCCCATCGCCTGTCGACGGTGCGTAATGCTCATCATATTCTCGTACTCGAAAACGGCGAGATCATTGAACGCGGTACTCACGACGAACTAATGCACAAAGGCGGCAAGTACTCCGAACTATACCGCGAACAGTTTGCATAGGCGATCCCATAAGTGGTTAGTGATTAATTGTTCGGCGCTTCGGAAGGATAAAAAACCGAACTTTTCGTGTCTCACAATTTCCCGTTAAATAATCGCCCGGTGAGAGCATGCGCTCGGGATGACAGTCATCTCGCGAAGCAGCCTGCAGCAAAAAGATTTGCTATTCAGAAATTTTTGCATACATTTGTATCGGAAAAGCAGGAACGTTTGCTTTTCAAGACATATTTCTTTGTCCCGAAAACTTAGGACGTTAGCTGGCAAAGAGTTTGTGTTCACGTAATGCGTGGGCTTTACTCTTTTCTGCCAGCAAGGTTTCCTAAGACCCTCGGGACGGTTAAGTGGTACTGTCCCACGTTTTCCGTTTTGTCGCGGGAGGCGTGCTCGCGGGGTTGACATTACGGTACCACCCTGAGGGATGACCCGTTGTGGGTCATCCCTCTATTTAACTGTTAATTAATCATGGTTATTCGCCATATGCAGGCAAAAACCCTTCCTATCACCCGCAATTAATCGCTGAACACTAACCACGAATCACCTTTTTTCACTATCTTCGTGGCAGTAAATTAATCCACACTTTTAGAAATGAGTAAAAAGGAATTGTTGCTCGGCGACGAGGCGTTGGCCTTAGGTGCGCTTCATGCGGGATTGTCGGGGGTCTATGCCTATCCGGGTACGCCGTCGACCGAGATCACGGAGTACATTCAAGGACATCCGTTAGCCACGGAACGCGGAGTACACAGCGTATGGTCGTCGAACGAAAAGACGGCGATGGAAGAGGCTCTCGGTATGAGTTTCGCGGGTAAACGTGCATTGGTGTGCATGAAACATGTGGGCATGAACGTTGCCGCCGATGCTTTTGTGAATTCGGCCATGACGGGAGCCAACGGCGGTCTCGTGGTAGTCGCTGCCGACGACCCGTCGATGCACAGCTCGCAGAACGAGCAGGACTCGCGTTTCTACGGTAAATTCTCGTTCATCCCCGTATTCGAGCCGGCGTCGCAGCAGGAGGCTTATGATATGGTACGCGAAGCGTTCGATTTCTCCGAGAAGTTCCGTATACCGGTGCTGATGCGTATCACCACGCGTATGGCCCACTCGCGTGCCGTGGTCGAAACGGCGACAGTAAGAGATGAGAATAAACTTTCTCACCCAGATGCAGAGAATACGCGTCAATGGGTACTTATGCCCGGCAACTCGCGTGTCCGTTATAAAACGTTGCTGGAGGAGCAGGACGCTTTTCAAAAAGATTTTACATTCAATAAATACACCGACGGCAAAGACAAGTCGCTCGGCATCATCGCATGCGGCATAGGGTACAACTACCTGATGGAGAACTATCCTGACGGTTGCCAGCATCCCGTACTCAAGATCACGCAATACCCATTGCCTCTGAACGAAGTTCGACGTCTGTGCGACGAGTGTGAGGCTGTGCTTGTCGTCGAGGATGGCCAACCGGTGGTAGAGGAACAGCTCAGAGGTATCATGGATACTCCCACGCCTGTCCGCGGCCGCATGAGCGGCGAATTGCCACGCACAGGCGAACTTAACCCCGATAATGTTCGTAAAGCCGTCGGTTTGCCTGCACTGCCCGAACACAAACCCAGCGAAGTCGTTGTTCCCCGCCCGCCCGCGCTCTGCGAAGGTTGCGGACACCGTGACGTCTATACTGTACTCAATGAGGTGCTTCACAACGAATACGAGAACGCCAAGGTCTTCAGCGATATCGGCTGCTATACTCTCGGGTGGCTCGCACCGTTCCATGCCATCGACAGTTGCGTTGACATGGGAGCATCTATCACGATGGCCAAAGGTGCATCCGATGCAGGGCAGCACCCCTCGATAGCTGTTATCGGCGACTCCACATTCACCCACAGCGGCATGACCGGCCTGTTGGACTGTGTGCGCGAAAACACAAACGTTACGGTGATCATCTCCGATAATCTCACTACCGGTATGACCGGCGGTCAGGACTCGGCAGGCACCGGACGGCTCGAGGCCATCTGCACAGGCCTCGGCGTCGAACCCGAACACGTTCGCACTCTCATTCCCCTGCCCAAAAACCGCGACGAAATGTACGCCGTAATAAAACAGGAAATCGACTACAACGGCGTATCGGTAATAATCCCCCGTCGCGAATGTATACAAACGCTCAAACGTAAAAAACGATAATAGGGAGTCAACTGCCGCTTTTTGTAAAAAGCGGCGCCAAAAACTTGCGCGTGCTCGCGCGGAGTAAATATTGTGTGAGTGTTCTAAATCATCTTATTGCAGTTTTATATTGCCGGTGAGTTTGCGAGGATTTTTTGCACGGAGTGTATATAATGTTTCTTTATACCCGATTCTGACCCGATTCTGAAAATGCATTTTCAGAATCGGGTATAAAGAAACATTACGGGCTTCGCCCGAAAAATACCCGAGAACTAAGTTTCGGGGATGAACTGACATAAAAATAATAGCCCCGCGGGGGCACCCGCGGTTTTCTGGTTCTCTTTATCAAAAGAGAACAAAAAAGAAGGAAAAAACATGAAAAGAGACATTATTTTATCGGGAGTTGGGGGTCAGGGTATTTTATCGATAGCGACGGTTATCGGCAGGGCGGCGTTGGATGCGGGGTTGCATATCAAGCAAGCGGAGGTCCACGGGATGAGCCAGCGAGGTGGTGATGTACAGTCTAATTTGAGGATAAGTTCCGAGCCGGTGGCGTCGGATTTGATCCCTCGCGGAGCGGCAAATATCGTGATTTCGTTGGAACCTATGGAAGCATTGAGGTATCTGCCGTGGCTGGCGAAGGACGGATGGGTGATTACCAATACTACACCGTTCGTGAATATCCCGAACTATCCCACACAGGAGGCGATAGATGCCGAATTGATTAAGTTGCCGAATGTGGTGGCCATAGATATCGATGGTATCGCAAAATCGCCGAGGGTGGCGAATATGGTATTGCTGGGTGCCGCCGCGCCGTTTCTGGAGATCCCCGCCGAGAAACTCGAACAGGGTATCCGCGACATCTTCGGCCGCAAAGGAGACGAGATCGTCGCCGCTAATATCGAAGCTTTCAGGGCAGGGTACGACTTTACACAGAAACATTCGCAAAAGTAGGCGAGGACTGCCGCTTTTTGTAAAAAGCGGCGCCAAAAACTTGCACGTGCTCGCGCGGAGCAAATATTGTGTTAGTGTTCTAAATCATCTTATTGCAGTTTTATATTGCCGGTGAGTTTGCGAGGATTTTTTGCACGGAGTGTATATAATGTTTCTTTATACCCGATTCTG
>QMCD01001394.1_pt1 | contig 17360 bp, 6 predicted proteins | sample 1821841 | NCBI WGS metagenome assembly QMCD01 (sample SAMN01991225, study PRJNA193472) | Termite gut metagenome, whole genome shotgun sequencing project. | isolation source: worker | host: Macrotermes natalensis
GGTCGAGGATGATATTGGCCTGATTGTATGGTAATTCTATCTTATCGGTATATAGAATACTTTTTTTAAGGGGCGAGCCTTCCATATTAGAATCAACTTCCTTATTGAATACTGAGAGTTTGGTAATATATACAGGAGGAACAAAATTGTTTGCTTTAAATTCTTCAGGCTTGAAGGCAATCATACCTTCCATACACCCAAAGAAGAGTTTACCTGAATTACTTATCAGTCCCGACTTATAGTTGAACTGGTTGGATAATAATCCCTCGTTCTGTGTAAAGATTTTTATATCCTTTGTTTCAGGATTAAAGCATACCAGCCCCGAATTAGTCCCAAACCAGAGATTATAATGTTTGTCTTCCAGTATCTTATATGCGACATCGTCGGGTAATCCTTCCTTTATTGAGTATGACGTAAATTTTTTGTCTTTCTTGTTGTAAACACAGATGCCACCCCGGTCGGTAGAAAACCAGATTTGGCCTAAATGGTCTTCGGTTATGCTGCTTACAGAATTGGAACTTAATTTGTTTTCTCCCTCAGCTTTGTGATGTATGACAGTATCTTGTTTAGGGTCATATTGGAAAACCCCATTACCCATTGTAGCTATCCATATATAGCCATCCGAATCCTCCATAATGTCGTATGTATAGCTTAGACCGAACTCCGTCATATGCCTGAATTTCATACTGCCTTTGTCGGCAATAAATATGCCCCAGGCATTACCCAGCCATATTCTTCCATTCCGGTCTTCACATAGTGCGTATATACTTTCTTCATTCAGCCCCATGTCGAGGTGCGAGTAATGTTGCATATTATCTGATGGACGATGGATTATATCGAGTCCGTTTTTAAAGAAACCAACCCAGATTTTTGATTCCTGAACCAATATAGCCAGGGTCTTATTGTAAGAAAGATTATTTACCGGCCTGAATTTTTGTGTCTCCGGATTAAATACGGAGACGCCAGCATCTTCAGTGCCAATCCATATAGTTCCGTTCTTATCTTCTTTTATTTCCCGTATCCGTTTCGAGTTGAGAGAGCCGTATTCGCTGGTAGGGAAATATTTCTCGAATTTATTATTCCTGTTCGGAAGATAATTCACACCGCCAAAGTTAGTTCCTACCCATATTCCTCCCTCCTTATCCTTATATATCTTTTCTACTATATTGTCGGAAAGAGAATGGCTGTTGAGAGGGTCTTCTTTCACATGGTCTACAGTATGCAGTTTTTCGTTTATAATGTATAGGCCGGCTTGTGTGCCTACCCATATTTCTCCATCGTTGATAATGGTCACATGCCTGATTATTTTGTAGTTCAGGTCGGGCACATTCATATCTCTCAGTATATTCCGGCGTTTATCTAGCTTTAACAATCTCTCTTCGTGTATACCAATAATAATATCATCATTATCATGGCAAATCGTATATATGTTTTTTCCTGCAAGGGTTATATTATTCACTCCATTGCCCAGATATTGGGTAAAAGTATCATCAGAATCATTATATAGAAATACCCCGGACCCGTTCGAGCCGATCCATACTCTTCCGTTTTTTTCTATGGCAATACATTGTGGGTTGCTTATGCTGGGCTTAAGGTCCTTAACGACTGTATACAAATATAATTTTCCGGAGGTAAGTTCATATCTGAATACACCCTGATTGGGTACTACGATCCAGATATTATTATTCTGGTCCTGTTGTATATCGGCGACCCATTCATCAATGCCTGTACCCTGTGATGTGTTTAAGTCAAAAGAGCTGAACCTTTCTGTTACAGGATCGAATATGAAGATTCCCTTGTCTGTTCCCAGCCATAACTTTCTGTCCTGGCTTTCAAATATTGCACTGACGTTGTTGTTCCCTTTTTTTGTCACATTATCATAACAGTTGTATACTTTAAGAGAAACTCCATCGTAACGGTTGAGCCGGTTGCGTGTACCAAACCACATAAATCCGTGACTATCCTGATAAATGGATTTGACATTGTTTTGGGACAGGCCCATATTACCGTCGATTATAGAAAAATAATAATCGCTGGCGGATATATCTATAGTGAAGGACAGAAATATAAATATTGTGGTTAAGTATAAATTTTTCATGGAACAATATTATGTGAAAGAAAGTATTTAATGTAACACCACTTAACCATAATCGGCTATTGTTGCAGATGCTAAAATGAAAGATAGGTCTGCGACCTGAATAACGGATATCGTATTTGTAGCAAGGAATATGAAGCTGCTGAAGCAGCAATAAATATAACAAATGTCCGATTCTGGACAAAAAATACTTTTTACGACATATCTTTTATTTTTTGACATGACAGGAATTCCTGCAATAGAAGGTTAAATTTACATTTGCATCGGAGTGGATATTAAGGATACCGGTAAAACATATTAAATAATCCATGAGCTACCATTTGTGTTATTTTATTATAAACATTTAAATAAAAAATGCTATGAAAGAAAAGAATCCATAATGAAGATGGATAGTTTTTTGAAAAACCTGATCACGACGTCTATTATATTTCAAACAATTAAAACCATAAATCTTTTTATCTAAAATAAATAACTTATGAACAAGCGTATAAATCTCAAATCCGAGCTGAAAACAGTACTTACACTTCTGCTGTTTTTTATGTCGGGAGCCATTGCTTTTGCTCAGAGTATAAATGTTACAGGAGTTGTAACAGACGGGCTGACAAAAGAACCTCTAACAGGTGTTTCGGTTGTTGTTAAAGGCACTACTACAGGAACATTTACGGATATTGAAGGCAGATATTCTATATCAGCCGCAAAGAATGCAGCATTAGTATTTTCTTTCTTAGGTTTTGAATCTAAAGAAGTCCCTGTAACAGGGGAAATAATAAACATCTCATTGGAATCTCAGGATTTCCAGATAGATGAAGTAGTGGTAGTCGGCGCCGTTATGAAAAAAAGTGACTTGACCGGAGCTGTTTCGGGGGTGAGCGGTAAAGTATTACAGGAAAGACCGGTGACTAATATCAATCAGGCACTTCAAGGCCGTGTAGCTGGTGTTCTTATTAACTCTGCGGCGAAACCGGGAGATGATTCTTCCATAAAAATCAGGGGTATCAACACTATTGATGGAAAAACCGATCCGATCTATGTAGTTGACGGTTTAGTTATGGATAATTATGGTGGCGGATTTAACTCGGTCAACCTGAATGACGTAGCTTCTATTGAAGTATTGAAAGATGCTTCGGCGACAGCTTTATATGGCTCCCGCGCCGCTAATGGTGTTATTTTGGTTACAACAAAAAAGGGGAGTAAAGGAGAAGGCAGAGTGAATTATGACGGATGGGTTGGGGTTCGTTCATATGCGAAAAGACCTGCGACAATGAACTCAAAACAGCTATTCGAGCTTCGCAGAGATGCGGCTAGTAATAGTTTTATGGCAAGACATCCGAATGCGACACAGGCCGAAATTGATGCCAACATGCAGAATCGTATTATGACTGCCTATAATCCAAGAGGCGGGGGAGGATATGTATTCGGGCAGTATGAACTGGATGCCTATAACAATCCCAATTTTAAGGATTATGACTGGTTGGACGAGGTCACCCGTGATGCGGTGGAACACAATCATGTTTTGAGTTTTACAGGCGGAAGCGATAAAGGAACTTATTATTTAAGCTTTGGTTTTTCTGATCAGCAAGGTATGGTAAAGAAGATGGGTAGTAAAAACTATACGGGACGTGTCAATATTGATTTTAACGTTAAACCTTGGCTGAAAGTAGGGACAAATACTTCGTATATCCGTACAGAGTCGCAAATACACGCCAACGACGATGTTTTTGATAAAGCAAGAGGCGCTAATCCGATGTTGCCGGTTGATTACGATCTGCTTACACTAAACTATGGAGGATATGATGATGAGAATTACTTCAATCCACTGGGAACATTGCGTATAGACAACGACAGGGTAAGAAACCGTATCATCAGCTCCAATTTCTTGAATATCAATCCGGTTAAAGGACTGAATATAAGGACGACTTTCGCAATTAATAATTTTGAAGAATCCACTTTCAGATATCAACCGAACGATATCCAACAAGCTATTCGTTACTCTAATAAGGGAGAAGCAGAACACAAAAGAGATAATGTTACAACCTGGCAATGGGACAATACTATTTCGTACGACAATACTTTCGGAGTTCACCGGATTAATGCGTTAATAGGGACCAGTACATCTAAAAATTCACGTAACTATACCAATGTTACAGGACGTGGATTCGATTCCAACCTTTTCGGATATCATAACATAGGAGCCTCGGAACGCCTTAACGACAGACTTATCAGTTCTGATTTTTATACCTCATCCTTGATGTCATATTTTGTGCGAGGCAATTATACATACGCCGATAAATATTATCTGACTGTTACCGCCCGTTATGATGGTTCTTCTAAATTTTCACAAGGTAACAGATGGGGTTTATTTCCATCTTTCTCAGGGGCATGGAACGTTACTCAGGAAGACTTTATGAAAAATATGACGTTTTTCGACCAATTGAAAGTACGTGTCGGGTATGGTATTGTAGGTAATCAGGAAATTGACAATTATTCCTATATGACCCTGTATAAGCCCAATATAGTAAACGATCCTAAAAACGGTTACTCTACAGTTTACGTTCCTGATTCTAAACAAGGGACACTGGATATCAACTGGGAATCGCAACATCAATTCAATGTCGGATTGGATATGGCATTCCTCAACAATAGAATCAAGATTTCGGCAGATTATTTCGATATTACCAATAGTGATCTGTTGATGACCAGAAATCTGGCTGAAACTTCAGGTTTTAAAACGGCTGTTGTGAATATCGGTGAAATCAGGAACCGGGGCATTGAGTTTACGGTAGACGTTAATGCGTTGAGAACAAAAGATATGGAATGGAATATATCGGCAAACTTCTCTAGAGACAAAAACAAAGTAACCAAGCTGTATGGAGATGTTGATCACGTCTTTAAATATGATGATTGGCAGAGTCTGAAAAAAGACGGTAACCTGTTTTTGGGTGAATCGCGTAACACTATTTACACGTGGAAAACCGGAGGCATTGCTCAAGCCGGCGATATGGATCGCCTAAACCAAATAGACTGGCAGGGTAAAAATGTAGGACCCGGCGATTTGTATCCGCTGGATGTTTCTGGTCCGAACGGTACACCCGACGGAAAAATAGACGATAATGACCGGGTGATAGTCGGTTCCTCCGACCCTAAGTTTTATGGAGGATTCTCTACAGATTTCACTTATAAGGGTATTTCTTTGAACGCGGTATTTAATTATTCCTACGGGGCTAAAAAGTTGAGTTCTTTGTACGAAACACTTATTGGTAGCAATGGCAGGAGTCTGGCTTCCGTCGATCTGCAGGATCGTTGGACACCTGAAAACACAGATGCCAAATTCCCACGTCCTATGTATCAGGATGGAAACGATGGAGCGTCGGCGTTTAATCCGTTTTCTGCCAGCCAAATGGATTTCTCTGTACAAAACGCTTCTTATCTGCGTTTATCAACACTGACTTTGTCGTATACTTTTCCGAGAAATATAGTCAATAGTCTGAAACTGGACAATCTGAGAGTGTACAGCACTGCTTCTAATGTATTCTGTCTGACTCAATACAAAGGTTATGATCCTGAAATGGGAGACTGGTATCCGCCGACAAGAATGTTTGTCTTTGGATTGAATGTATCATTCTAACTATTTATTAATGAGGGAAACCGATTGTAAAATGAATTAGAAATAAACCAAATTATTATGAAAAAAATAAATATAGTGTTGCTTGCTGTTGCCAGTTTGTTCGGTAGCTATTCATGCAGCGATTTTTTAGACGAAAGACCTCAGGGTGCGCTGACGCCTGATCAGGTTTATAAGGATTTAGGAATCTTGGAGCGTACGGTTGACGGTTTATACAAATCGTTTCGTGATTCGAAGGTACAACGACAGGGCTTTACCTTTTACCTGATAGGTACAGACGAAGCCCAACAAGGTATTAAAGAAGTGTTGACATATGCGAGTCAGCCTGGGCTCGATTACTATAATGGCCAGTTAAACAGCGAGTCTGATAGAATTTCAAATATGTGGCAGAGTAAATGGCCTATCATAAATACGGCATCGTTGAGCGTTTGCGGACTTAGTGTTTTGGAACAATCGGAGACGGATGAGGCAAAACTGAAAAGGATCAAGATACTGAAAGCCAATGCCAGTTTCATGCGTGCCATGTCTATGTTTGAACTGGCGATGTATTGGGGAGAGGTTCCGGTTATTGAAATTACAGATTTGAACCAGACAGAAATCGATAGATCGAGAAGACCATTGACTGAAGTGTGGAAACAAATTTTTGAAGACTTTAAATACGCATCCGAAAATCTGGACGAAGGCAAACAGACCGGGGATCGTGCCACCAGAGGGGCGGCTGTAGCCATGTTGGGCAAAGTATGTATGTATGCGCCTCAGGAGAGCGGTTATCGTGATTTTCAGGAAGCCATCGGTTATTTTGAGCAAATAAATGACGGACGCTATTCTTTAGAGCCTAGTTACGCGACATTATTTGACGAATGGGGTACGTTGGAGTTTAATTCTGCCGAGTCGGTATTTGAGATCAACTACGAACCTAATGACAACGGAAGAAGCGGATGGCAGTGGGACTTTGGTTCTAAAACCCTGGGACAAGCCGGTTATAGCGAAGAATGCTATCTTGGAGGATGGGATGTGATTATGCCGACAGTATATGCATACAGTATGAAAGACGATGGTGGAGTTTGGGAAGACGGAGACTTGCGCAAAAACGTCAATCTGCGTTATGAATGGATTTACGATGGTAAGACCTACACCGTTCCCACAGATGCAGCCGATGAATTGGATCCCCACGTTAAAAAATGGGAAGATAGACGCATTGATAAATTTGCACCCGCTTATCCGAATGTCTCTAACAGAAGTTATTACAGGGTGGGTAAGAATTATCCGATGATTCGTTTTGCGGACGTTCTTCTTTGTTATGCCGAATGCCTGAATGAAACAGGAAAAACTGCCGACGCGATCAACGTTGTGAACAATCAGGTGCGTAAACGTGCCTGGGGAGGAACACTTCCGGCTGATAAAGAGTGGAAAGGCCTTTCTCAGGAACAATTCAAAGAAGAGATGATGAACGAACGTATGAGAGAACTTTGTTTTGAAGGATGGAGACGAATGGACCTTATCAGAACCGGCAGTTTTGTGAAGCTGATCAAAGAACGCAATCGATGGGCTAAAGAATCCAATACGATTCAGGAATATCACATGCGCTATCCCATTCCGAATACCGAAATCAATAACAGTACGGATATTACGGAAGAAGATCAGAACCCGGGATATAATTAAAATAAAAACGAAATGGCTAAAACAACAGGTTTTATAGCTTTTATTTGTATAAGTTGCATATGCCTTCTGGCATGTGCATCTTGTACAAGTGAAAACAAAATAGAAAATAAAGAGTGGTCTGTCATTTATAATGAAGGTACCAAAACATTAGATTACAATCACAATGGAAAAAATATATTGTCCGGTGTATTTGTAAAAGCAAAAGTAGGAGATGACTTTATAGAAAGCACTGCTTATCCGGAAGTAAGTATTGCTAAAGAATCTGTTTCCGATATATTCGGCAATGGACAAAAATTTACTGTCAGTTATACTGGCTTATCCGGTAAACCTGATATCAAACAGGTATATTATTTCTATTCTGATAAGGAATACTTTCTTACAGAAGTATATCTGGAATCTTCAACAGATATTTCCAGTAATTATATAGCTCCGGTGTACACTATGGCACGAAATACTTTTTTACCACATGATGACAGTAACCGAGCATTGCGTGTCCCATTCGATAATGATGCTTTTGTACACTACCTTTCATCTCCCCTGACAGGAGAGGATATATCTTTCGAAGTAACGTCCATATTCAATGGAAAGGATCGGAACGGATTGGTTATCGGCTCGGTGGAACACGATACATGGAAGACTGGCATTCGTTACAAAGGGGAAGACAATCAATATATTACCGAACTGGAATGTTATGGCGGCGTAGCTCATGAATTAACAAGGGATATCAGTGACAAACCGGACAGGCCATCAAAAGAACACGGTAGTATAAAAGGAAAAAGCCTGAAATCGCCTAAAATATTCTTTGGCTTTTTCTCCGATTGGCGCCGAGGATTGGAGACGTTTGGTGAAGCGAATGCTTTGGTGGCTCCTCCCCGTAAATGGAATGGCGGAACACCTTTTGGCTGGAACAGCTGGGCTGCAATGGCAGAAAAAGTAAACTATGAGGGGGCAATAGATGTTTCCGATTTTTTCAAAAATGAATTACAGCCAAATAGTTTCGAAAACGACAATACTGTTTATATCGGACTGGATTCTTTCTGGGATAACTTTTCAGAAGATCAACTTCGTACTTTTGTAGAGCATTGTAAAGCTAACGGGCAGAAAGCCGGGATCTATTGGTGCCCGTTTTCTGACTGGCACGGAAATGCAGAAGCTACAGTTGAGGGCACTGACGGCAAATGGAAATACAAGGATATTTACTTATATGCTAACGGCAAACCCCGTAAAGTGGAGTCATTGGCCGTAGACCCGACTCATCCGGCAACAAAGCAAAGAATGGATTATTACATCAACAAATTTAAGAAACTGGGATATACTTATGTGAAACTCGACTTTATCAATAACGGCACGCTCGAAGCCGATTCTTTCTACAATCCTGCTGTAACAACAGGTGTACAGGCATATAACGAAGGTATGAAATACCTGTCGGACCTGTGTGGTGAAGATATGTTTATGGCCTTGTCCATCGCCCCTACATTTCCATCTCAGTATGGGACATCGAAGCGTATCAGTTGTGATGCATGGGGAGCGATGACAGAAGGTGAATGGGGCACTACAGGTTATATGCTCAATAGCCTTTCATTCGGATGGTGGCTCGACCGCGTTTATCCGTTCAACGATTCGGACCATATCCTGTTATATAAACCTCAGGAGGCGGCAGATTATAAAGAAGGAGCCAACAGAGGACGTATTACTTCGGCTGTTATTACCGGTATCTATATGCTGGGTGATAATTTCAGTCTGAAAGGAAGTTTCCCCGGAGATAAGGAAGCCCGCGATAAAGCCATGAAAGTGGCTACAAACAAAGATATCAACGATATAGCACGTATAGGCAAGTCTTTTTATCCGGTAGAGGGCTATACCGCCGCTGAGCCGGATAAAGCGGAATTGATGTATATGCTAGACACAAAAGAATATATTTATGTTGCTATTTTCAACTTCGATAAGGACACCAGTAAAGACGATAATCTGGATCTGGCCCGTGTGGGACTGAAGAATGCCGATAAATCAGAAGTGAAAGAACTGTGGACATCCACTCAGCTTTCTATTAACAATAATAATCTGCAATACTCTGTTCCGTCACAGGATGTAAGAGTATATAGAATAGATAAATAATCCGCATAAATAGAGAATGATGAGAGTTTGGTTATCATGATCTAGTGTGGCAGATATACATATATACCTCGTATACAAATGAATGAGTGAGCGGCAAATAATTCTCGTTTGTTTAGAGGTGTATATGTATTCTCCACAAAATCGAAGGCAAAAGGAATAAAGATTAATAATAAAAAGAATATCTACTTTGTATAAAAATACAAAGTAGATACGTCTTCTAAAACATCTAATTTAAATGAGAACATCTGTATTAAGTATTTTTCTGCTATTTCTGACGACATTAAACGTATTCAGTCAGGAAAAGAAAGTTATACAAGTGGAAACGGACAATCTGGCGATGATATTCACCGCTTCTCCTAACGAAAAAGTAATCTTTCAGTATTGGGGTAACAAATTGAATGGGGTTTCCTCATTCACAGACAAAAAAATAAAAGGACAGCCCGACACAAACGATGATTTTGCCTCACAAATGTATCCTGCATACGGGGGGCGTTATTATCTCAATCCTGCATTAAAACTAACACACGATGATGGAGTCCTTACTACCGAACTGGTTTATGTGGGTACTCAGACAAAAACTCTGGATAGTAACAGGACAGAAACAGTTATAAGTCTGAAAGAAAAATTGTATCCTGTCTATGTAGATGTCCGTTTTATTGCTTATAAGAAAGAGAATATTATTGCACAGTCGGTTACGATATCCCATAAAGAAAAAAGCGGGATAAAAGTAGAAAATCTGGCATCATCATACATTCCGATTCATGCCGAATCATATTATCTCACCCATTTTAACGGGACATGGGCTGCCGAAATGCAGATGGAAGAGGAAGAACTTACTCATGGGTTAAAAGTGATAGAAACAAAGAAAGGGGTAAGAGCCACCCAGTCGGAGAATCCATCGTTTCTTCTTTCATTAAACGGGCCTGCGAATGAGGACTCGGGTGAAGTATACGGCGGCTCGTTAGCATGGTCGGGCAATTATAAATTATCGTTTGAACTCGATGAAACAGGCAAGCTGGGTATTGTAGCGGGGATGAACCCTTTCGCTTCTACTTTCTATCTGAAACCGGAACAAAAACTGGAAACACCCGAAATGATTCTCACCTATAGCGCCAGCGGTGTGGGACAGCTATCGAGAAATTATCATGACTGGGCACGTAAATACGCTCTTGTTCATGGAGATAAATTGCGTCCTGTTATTCTCAATAGCTGGGAAGGCGCTTATTTTACATTCGATGAAAAGACTATAACAGATATGATAGACGATGCCGCTAAGTTCGGAGTGGAAATGTTTGTACTTGACGATGGATGGTTTGGTAATAAATATCCGCGTAATGGTGACAATGCAGGTCTCGGCGACTGGCAGGTGAACAAGAAAAAACTACCTAGAGGTATTAACTACCTGGCAGACTATGCAGTAAGTAAGGGGGTGAAATTTGGTATCTGGATTGAACCGGAGATGGTTAACCCTGATAGTGAACTGGCAAAAAATCATCCGGGGTGGATTGTCAAAAGCGGTAAACGCGATATTCTTCCCATGCGTAACCAATGGCTATTGGATTTAAGTAACCCTGAGGTGCAGGATTTTGTTTTTAAAACATTTGACGATGTGGTCTCCATGTCTAAAAACATAAGTTATATCAAATGGGATGCGAACAGACATGTAGATAATGTAGGGTCCGATTATCTGCCCAAGGATGAGCAAACTCATTTCTGGTATGAATATGTGAAGGGATTGTATAAAGTATATGATAGAATCAGGGCAAAATATCCCGATATAGAAATACAGTTATGCTCTTCCGGTGGCGGACGTGTGGAATTCGGTGCATTGAAGTATCATACCGAGTTTTGGGCGAGCGATAACACAAATGCTTTGGATCGTATTTTTATCCAATATGGGACAAATCTGTTCTTCCCGGCTATCGCTATAGGATCGCATGTGTCTACCAGCCCTAATCATCAGACTGGTATGATAACTCCGCTAAAGTTCCGCTTCGATGTGGCTATGTCGGGCCGTTTGGGAATGGAACTGCAGCCCAAAGACATTGGGGACGAATACGAATTTGCCGTCAATGCAATAAAAGACTATAAAACAATCAGGCCGATTGTACAATTCGGCGACCTGTACAGGCTGGTATCTCCGTATGGAAAGAATGGATGGGCGTCGCATATGTATGTGTCGAAAGATAAGACGCAATCTGTCTTTTTTGCTTACAGCCTTAAGTATCATGGGCGTACGACATATCTCGAAACCAAGCTGAAAGGTCTCGATTCGGATAAGAATTATAGAATAACAGAATTGAATGTTAAACCGGGCAATAGCTCTTTCTCTGGAAACGGGCAGGTATTTTCCGGTGATTATCTGATGAAAGCAGGTATCAATCTGAATATAGGAAATCCGTTCGATAGTACTGTCTTGCTTATTTCTCAGGAATAAGGATCTGCATAAGTTAATCCTGTTATCCTGACTCAACATAATTTATAGAAAATTAATTCAAATGAAATTATTAAGAAATTATTCTCTCAAATTGACCTTATTGGCATTGATCATATTATTTTGTGACCCGGTATCGGCTATACCCATAAAGAAAGAACTCAACTCGGGTTGGAAATTCAGACAGTGGCGGTTAAACAACTGGTATCCGGCAACAGTGCCAGGTGTAATCCATACCGACCTGATTGCGAACGGGATAATTGAAGATCCGTTTTACAGATTGAACGAAAGAAGTGTACAATGGGTAGACAAGGAAGACTGGATGTATGAAACTCACTTCGACCTGGATGATGACACATTCAGTAGAGAAAATATCCGCCTGCACTTTATGGGGCTGGATACGTATGTACATGTTTATCTGAATGGAGAAAGTATTCTTGAGGGTGATAATATGTTCCGTGAATGGAAAGTAGACATTAAAGACAAGGTGAAGCGGAAGGATAATAAGCTGGAAGTCCTTTTCCGCTCCCCGATCAAAGAAGATATTCCCAAATGGGACGCTTTGCCTTTTCAGTATCCGACCGGACCCGATCAGTCCCAACAGGGTGGAATCTTCAATAAAACAGTCAGTACATTTGCACGCAAGGCAGGATACCATTATGGCTGGGACTGGGGACCTCGTTTGGTAACGTCGGGTATCTGGCGTCCTGTGTATCTCGAGGCTTGGAATGATGTGAAGATAGAAGATGTATTTATAGAACAGAAAGAAGTCAGTTCGAAAACAGCCCGCATTACGGCCCACGCTGAACTTCTTTCCGATAAGGACTTAGCAGATGTCAAAGTAATAATAAAGGATAAAAATAACAATACGGTTTATGGGACAAAGGATTTGGACCTGAAAAAAGGAATAAATACCGTTTCTGTCGATTTTACAATCGATAATCCCCGCTTGTGGTGGAGTAACGGACTGGGAGAACCCAATTTATACGAGTTTACGACAATAATAGACCTGAAGTCGGCAACCGTTGATACCAAAAATATACGGACAGGGATACGTTCTATTAAAGTCGTGAATGAAACGGATAAAGACGGAGCTTCATTTTATTTTGTATTGAATGGTGTTCCTGTGTTTGCCAAAGGTGCGAATTATATTCCCTCCGATAACTTCCTTCCCCGTGTTACCCGCGAAAAGTACAGGAAAACAATACAGGATGCCGTAGATGTAAATATGAATATGCTCCGGGTATGGGGTGGGGGTACTTACGAAGAAGACTATTTCTATGACCTGTGCGACGAAAACGGCATAATGGTATGGCAGGATTTTATGTTCGCGTGCAGTATGTATCCTTCGGAAGGCGCGTATCTCGAAAATGTGAAATATGAAGCGATAGATAACATTAAACGTTTACGGAATCATCCTTCCATTTCTGTTTGGTGCGGTAATAATGAGGCTTATGACGGTTGGTTCGGATGGGGACGCCGCGAAGATTATACAAAACAAAATCCCGAATATGCCCGTATTATGTGGAAACAATATGCCGATCTGTTTCACAAATTACTACCCGATATGGTAGCGCAATATGCTCCTGAGTCTTTTTACTGGCCTTCTTCTCCCTACGGCTTGCCGGGACAAGGCTGTGACGATAAGCACGGCGACAGGCATTACTGGGGTGTATGGCATGGGAAACATCCTATTGCCCAGTATAACACAGAGAAAAGCCGGTTCTTCAGCGAATATGGATTTCAGTCATTTCCCGAATTTGAGTCGGTAAAGATATACGCACCTAAAAAAGAAGATTGGGCAATTACATCAGAGGTGATGATGGAGCATCAGCGGGCAGGTACTTATGCCAATAATCTGATAGAAGAATACCTGTTGAACGAATATCAGAAGCCAAAAGATTTTGAATCATTTCTTTATATGAATCAGGTGTTGCAAGGCGATGCTATAAAGATAGCGATGGAAGCGCACCGTAGAAATATGCCTTATTGTATGGGTACTCTCTTTTGGCAACACAACGATTGCTGGCCTGTGGCTTCATGGTCGAGCCGGGATTACTATGGGCGTTGGAAGGCGCAGCATTACTTTGCCCGTGAAGCGTATAAAGATGTGCTGGTTTCCCCCATTGCTAAAGATGATAAACTGGATATCTATATTGTATCGGACAGGCTTACCGAATCGAAGGGAACCCTAAATTTAAAGATCATAAAACTGGATGGCCATATTATTGACAGCAGAAAATTAAATATAACAATACCCAAAAATACAAGTAAAAATGTATTTACCGCTTCTGTAAATGATTTATTGAAAGGAACGGCAAAAAATGATGTGGTAATTCATGCGGAACTGACGGATAATAAGGGAAATATTTATAAAAATAACTACTTCCTGCTGCAACAGAAGAACATAAATTTTCTTCAGGCAAACATATCTAAAACGGTAAAACCTGTTAATGAAGGCTATGAGGTATCCTTGTCGTCCGATAATTTTGCCCGTGCGGTATTTATGTCTGTTGAAGGAATAGATAATTTCTTTGAGAATAACTATTTTGATATCCTTCCGGGGCAAGTAACAGTAGTAAAAGTAAAAACATCTTTGTCCCGGCCCGAATTTGAAAAACAGTTGAAGGTTGTATCGTTAAGAGATGGTTTCTAGGTACTGTTAGGAACTTTTACGCAATTTACTTTATCTATATGGATAAAACCTGTACCTTCAGCTTTGATGTATTGGATAAGCAGTAAGCAATAAGTGAAAATTATATAAAGAACAAGTTGTTTGCTGCTTACCGATTTGCTAATTGAATTTAAAATCATGAAAAAGACTTATACTATATTATTAATATCAATACTAATCGTTCTAGTAGCGAACGGTCAATCAGTATTTTCGCAAAATGCCCGGTCATACATACTTTGGTATGAGAATCCGGCCGATGAATGGATGAAATCTCTGCCTCTGGGTAACGGGCGTATAGGAGCAATGGTATTTGGAGGTATAGAAAAAGAAGTTATCGCTCTTAATGAGGTGACGATGTGGTCGGGGCAACCTGATAAATTTCAGGAGCGCCCATTGGGTAAAACAATGCTGAATGACATCAGGCAATTATTCTTTGAAGGGAAATATGCCAAGGGTAACCGTGTTGTTTCCGAGTTTATGTCGGGTACGCCTCATTCTTTTGGGTCACATGTCCCGGCAGGGGATCTTAAGCTGGATTTTAAATATCCCGCTGGCGCAGTATCAGGCTATAAGCGCGAGTTGAATCTGGAAAACGCCATTAATACAGTTTCATTCAAGGTTGGTAATATACTATATACAAGGGAATATTTTTGCAGCAATCCCGACAATGCGTTCATCGTTCGCCTGACAGCCAATAAGGCTAAATCGTTGACTCTGGATGTATCGTTAGATATGCTGCGTGAATCAGTTATCAAAGCTGTGGATAACAGCCTTGAGTTTTCAGGGAAAGTCTCTTTTCCGAAGCAGGGCCCCGGTGGTGTTGACTTTATGGGGAAAGTAGGAGTGACAGCCAAAGATGGAAACGTTTCCGCATCGAATAATAAAATTAGTATAGCGGACGCCACATCTGTTACTATTATCCTCGATCTACGGACCGATTATAATAATAAACATTATAAGGAAGATTGTTTTGCAACAGTGAATAAAGCATTATCACAGGATTATAATCGTTTAAAAAATAAACATGTAAGTGATTATTCAAATCTTTTTAAAAGAGTAGACTTATTTTTAGGCAAAAGCGAAGCCGATAAACTGCCTACCGACAAGCGATGGGAGCGGGTGAAAGCCGGAAAAGAAGATGTAGGTCTCGATGCATTGTTCTTCCAGTATGCAAGATATCTGCTGATTGCCGCATCACGGGAAGATTCTCCGCTACCTGCCAACCTGCAAGGGATATGGAACGACAATCTGGCTTGTAATATGGGTTGGACCAATGATTATCATCTGGATATCAATACACAGCAAAATTACTGGCTGTCTAATATCGGTAACTTGCATGAATGCAATACACCCCTGTTCGATTATATCAAAGACCTTTCCGTTTATGGGCAAAAAACAGCAAAAAATGTATACGAAGCAAGAGGATGGGTTGCAAATACTGTAGCTAATGTATGGGGATATACTGCTTCGGGACAGGGAGTCAATTGGGGGCTGTTTCCTCTTGCCGGTACATGGATAGCATCTCATTTGTGGACGCATTATATCTATACAATGGATGAGAACTATTTAAGAAACAAGGCTTATCCCATATTGAAAAGTAATGCGGAATTCTTACTCGACTATATGATACAAGACCCCAAAAACGGTTATCTGATGACCGGACCGAGTACCTCACCCGAAAACTCATTCAGATACAAAGGCAATGAACTATCGGTTTCTTTAATGCCTGCCTGCGACCGGCAGCTTGCTTATGAGGCTTTTGCATCTTGTATCGAAGCATCGAAAATATTGAATGTAGATGACAAGTTCAGGGATAGCCTGAGCATCGCATTAAAGAAACTACCACCTATTATAATAGGTAAAAATGGTGCTATACAGGAATGGTTCGAAGATTTTGAAGAAGCGCAACCTAATCACCGTCATACAACACATCTGCTGGCTCTGTATCCTTTTGCCCAGATCAGCCCGGTAAAGACTCCCGGTCTGGCCAATGCCGCCCGTAAAACAATCGAATATCGCCTTGCTGCGCCAAACTGGGAAGATGTGGAGTGGAGCCGTGCCAATATGATTTGCCTCTATGCCCGTTTATTCGATGCGAAGAAAGCTTATGAGAGTGTTGTACAACTTCAGCGTGAATTTACCCGGGAGAATCTCTTGACTATTTCACCGGAAGGCATTGCCGGGGCGCCATACGACATTTTTATTTTCGATGGCAATGAAGCCGGAGGGGCGGGAATAGCCGAGATGCTTATTCAAAGCCATGAAGGATATATTGAATTGCTTCCGGCTTTACCTCAGCAATGGAATACGGGTTATTTCAAAGGTCTATGCGTAAGAGGCGGTGGCGAAGTAGATTTGAAATGGAAAGATGGGCAGGTTCAGGATATAGTGATTAAGGCTGCCACGGATAATAAATTTACGTTCAAACTGTTCAAACTGGTAAATACTAAGGGTAATATCTCTTTTCCGAAAGGAGCAAAAGATGTAGGCTTGCAAATGAGTACCGAAAACGACTATACTTATGTAACCATTTCCTTAAAGAAAGGGCAGCGTTTTGAAATGAATTACAGATAAGATACATTTTTTTTAATAGCGTTAATTATATAAGTGTAAAAAAGTAGAGTGTAGATTTCGTATAGAGAAATATAATCCGCCTGGGTATATCATTGTACCCATAAAAAGTGTCTTTCATTAAGGCACTTTTTATTTTTTTATTCTATCCTGAATAAATTTTTGTAACATTTTCACTTTTCTTTCG
>QMCD01002546.1_pt1 | contig 17359 bp, 19 predicted proteins | sample 1821841 | NCBI WGS metagenome assembly QMCD01 (sample SAMN01991225, study PRJNA193472) | Termite gut metagenome, whole genome shotgun sequencing project. | isolation source: worker | host: Macrotermes natalensis
AAAAATGAGTGACACTAGACCTCCACCCCCCCTCCCCTCCATATGCCTTCATTGCATAGTGCTTAACAAAGAACAGGGACAACTGTACTTTACTTCATTTTACCTTACTTATATTACACATTATGGCAATGAGGTGTCGTTGCCATAATGAAACAACTACTGTGCATAAAAGTGAAAAGATGCAAGAGAATTAACAACAGACTTAGATCAATGTTTAAATATTCAAAGGGATGGACCTATCAGGATATGAAATGTAATGGTCAGATGCTGGAACCAATTAAATACAATGCTTATATTGATGTAGACAGAAATAAGAACATTAACTAACTTTAATGAAAAATAATTATGATACTTGTAACAACAAAAATTACGCAGAATAGTGTAGCTTCACTGCTCGAAAAAACAAGAACAAAACTTCGCAAAACATTTGGAGATATTTATAAAGGTATTGACAAATTGAAATGTTAAAAAATGATGCGCAATGAATGTTATTGATATTTACAAAAAACGACATAAAGAATCACGAAAATTTATAATTTTATCTATTTAAAAAGTTTGTTTGAAATATGCTTGTTAAAACTTACGGAGCTGCCGTGCAAGGCATCCACGCTACTACCATTACAATCGAAGTAAATGTTTCACAGGGTATCAGGTTTATGCTGGTCGGATTACCCGACAGTGCAGTTAAGGAAAGTCATGAACGGATTGTTTCTGCCTTGCAAATGATTGATCTTAAACTACCTAGATACCAGACCGTGGTCAACATGGCTCCCGCTGATATCCGAAAAGAAGGCTCATCGTATGATTTACCGATTGCTATCGGGATTTTGGCAGCCGCCGAAAAAATGAATCATGCAGAGTTAGACAAATACATCATCATGGGAGAACTCTCCTTAGACGGTACATTACAACCGATGAAAGGTGTTCTGCCCATTGCCATTAAAGCCCGCGAAGAGAAGTTCAAAGGATTTATCCTGCCCAAGCAAAATGCCAAGGAAGCCGCAGTGGTAAACAACCTGGAAGTGTATGGCGCGGAAAACCTGAAAGAAGTTATCGCCTTTTTGAACGGCGAATTAAAACTGGAACCGGAAATAGTAGATACACGCAACGAATTCTACCAAAGTCTCGGACAGTTTGAATTTGACTTTTCGGACGTAAAAGGACAGGAAAGTGTGAAGCGCGCTTTCGAAGTAGCAGCAGCCGGCGGACACAATATCATTCTTGTGGGACCTCCCGGAGCCGGAAAATCCATGCTGGCGAAACGGATTCCGACCATTCTGCCCCCACTCACGCTGCACGAGGCATTGGAAACAACCAAAATTCACTCTGTTGCCGGAAAAATAGACAAGGAAACCTCGCTTATGTCTCAACGACCTTTCCGGAGTCCACACCACACAATTTCGGATGTGGCTCTTGTCGGCGGCGGCGGTTTTCCTCAACCGGGCGAAATCTCGCTGGCTCACCACGGAGTTCTTTTCTTAGACGAACTGCCCGAATTCAAGCGAACCGTTCTCGAAGTAATGCGCCAGCCGCTGGAAGACCGGAAAATTACCATTTCGAGGGCAAAATCCACCATTGAGTATCCGGCAAGCTTTATGCTTGTTGCCTCGATGAATCCCTGTCCGTGCGGCTACTATAACCACCCGGAGAAAAAATGCGTTTGCGGACCCGGCATGGTGCAGAAATACCTTAGCCGCATCTCCGGTCCGCTACTCGACCGGATTGACATTCACATTGAGATTGTCCCCGTTCCGTTTGAAAAGTTGGCAGATGCGCAAGTTTCCGAGCCGAGTGAAAAAGTGCGCGAGCGGGTAATCAACGCCCGGAAAATTCAGCAGGAACGCTTCAAGGATTCGCCCAACACGCACTGCAACGCGCAGATGAACTCAAAGGAATTACGCCAACACACCGCATTAAACCAACCGGCTCAAACGCTACTGAAAAATGCAATGTTGAAATTAAACCTCTCTGCCCGCGCTTACGACCGGATTCTGAAAGTCTCCCGCACAATCGCAGATTTGGATAATTCGGAAAATATCGAAACACATCACATTTCGGAGGCAATTAATTACCGTAATTTAGACAGGGAAGGCTGGGCTGGGTAAAAGCTAAGATATTCAAATACAAACCCACGCTCTTTCAACTTCCGAATCAACCCTTGCAGGTCATTTTCATCATTAACTTCAGCAAAAAGTTGATTATGAAGCAGCAATACTACATGATTAGGAGTAAACGCCAGAGATGAATTACACATTTTTTCGATTTCCTCGACCAGCTCATCTATGCTTTGTTGAGGTGTGCAGTTTTCGTATCGCCACTCCACATCCCAGCCGAATATTTCGTAACCGTTTTCGCGTAATAATCCGGCGGACGTTGCACCTGTTTGCCGGCAATTCTTTTTTCGCCCGCTAAGCATCCATAAATTCCGTCCGGGCAACCGGGCTATTTTATGCGAAATATTCAGTTCGGATTCATTTTTTTGAAAATCCGCTAACACCGATTCCGGATTTTTGTAGAAATTAGCATATCTATGATTCCCATGCGAATAGCTGTGGTTGTAAATCTCAATGTATGGGTTTTGTTGAAATGCTTCGTAATACTTCCGGAACCGCTTACTTCCGTTTACAGGATTGCCTACGACAAAAATACTTGTCTTTACTTTTTCGAAGGCGATGATGCTGTCAATGTATTCACTTCCGTTGAGCGGCGCATCGTCGATTGTGAGGTAAATGTATTTTCCGGGATTTAACGAATCCGTTTGTTCAACTTTTTCTTCTTCTTTTTCCTCGATTATTTTTACAATAGGGAGTGTATCAACAACCGGTACCGGTATAAATTCCGGTTCCATATTCAATTTTTTTTCTTCCGTGCAACGAACTCCCGCGAACATGATTACGGCGATTACGGATAAAATTTTTATCTTTTTCATGGCTATTATTTTTTAAGGATTAATAGAATTTCTTGAGATAATTTTGTGAACAAAAAGGGTATGCGATTCCCCGACCAAGACACAAGTCTCAGTTTATATTACTGATATTTAATAGATTATTTTACTTTATCCGCCAAACGATAAAAGAGGTATTTTCCGGGAAATCAGGTTTCTCTTTTCCAAATTCCTGCCGGATAAACGCTTCGTTGTAGTACCAGCCGAAGGCATCTCCGCCGACTAAATAAATGGCATCGGATATGCCGGCATCAATCAACGCCTGCGAAAAATCATGAAAAGACTCAATGTTTTTACTTGCCGCCATAATTACCTGTCCGTTGCGAACAGCAAGGGCGCGGCGAATAGATTTATTCTTGGGATTATTTTCAATTAATTCACCGTTATGTACAAGCGGATATTGCCTGAAAAAGAAGCCGTTATTTTCTATTGCTTGCTGCAGTAAAGGAGTTTCTGTCCCCATTCCGATAGAAATCGTTTCACCTATCACGGCACAAAATCCCTTTTTGGCAATACCTCTGGCTAACTGCTTGCCCGACAGGACAAAATCGCCCACGATTTTTTTATTATCCTTACGAATATCGGCTGCCATGGCGGTAAAGATGATAGTAGAATCCGACTTATCGGGCACTCCCAACGACAGCGATAGGGCGGCTTTGTGAGGAATGAAAAGAAACAACGGCACATCGTTTACTGTTATCTCCTGCGTTTCGATGAATCCTCTTTGGCTTGGAGTTCCTGTGTCCGGCGCTGTCACGGAAATGCTTTGCTGCAATGACTCTTCCGGCTCGAAATAATATTCGGGCGTTTGCTCTTTGGATGAAAAAAGGACAAACAGTAGCACAATAATGGCTATCGCAAGACCAACGAAAAGAGCAATCCACTTGCTTTTTACTGTTTTTTTAGCTGTTTCTTTTCCATCCGAACCAAGGATGTAAACTTCATCGTCTTGTTTGTTTTTATTCGTAATCATATTCCAATCCTCCTGCTTTTAATACTATCTTCCAACACCGTTTTCAAGGCCTTCAATGCCTCCTTGGAAGCAGAAAGCGTAAATTTATCGGGAAAGCTGCCGTCCGACAGCACAATCTGCTGCTTCGATACGTTGACGTAATAAATATACCTGCCGTTGATGATAAGGCTTTTCCCCAGACGGATAAATGTCTGCGCATCAGTACCCAGCTGTTGCTCTATCGTTTTCTCAAATGCAGCCAGATTGAACGAAAACACATGCTCGTCCTTATTCACAAGTGTCATGGTAGAGTAGTTGCCGTCCGACAAAATACACACAATCCGGTCGGGAGAAACCCTGACTATCTCGTTGCTGTTGGTTAATACTAAATACTTCGACATCTTTGGTTGATTCTTTTTCTATTTCTGTTACAAAGATATGGCTTTCCCGGCAGTTCGTATCATCTATTTGGGGGTATATTACAAAATAGCGGGTCGAATGTATGAAATGAAATAAATAGCGGATGAAATAGTTTTTCGAGGATAATCAAAATAGTAATTTTCACATAGAAAGTGGAACAAAAATCAACTATGTGTACAAATTTCACTATATTTGTCAACGTTTTTTCAAAAAATAGATGGAAGCATTGAGTTCGCTACATAATATTCCAGTCAGTAGCGCTGTTTTTACACCGAATTTGCGTTTGCAATTGGTTAAGGCAATGAAAAGTTATTTAATGGATGATTTGAATTGATTTTGATGTTTTGAAAACGTTGGATAAGGATATTGTAAGACAGTGCGTTTATTTATCTTTCGTTAGAGGTAATTATGTAGAATAAGCATATTAAGATTATGCCCAACTCAATTTTTGAAAATATACTCTCTTCTACCCAATCTCCACCCAATTTAACCAACGCCTTGTCCCGCAGGGACAGCACTCTATAAACCGTAAGATTTATCCTACGGACAGCAACAACAAATAACGAACAAGTCCCTGCGGGAGAATATGCAGTTGGCGGATATGGTACGATTCAAAAAATAATATATGAACAACAATTTTAATTACATACGAAGAAAATCCCAAGAGATACACATCGGAAACATAACGATGGGCGGCAAAAATCCTATCCGGGTACAATCCATGGCAAACACCGATACAAACAACACGGAAGCAAGTGTTGAGCAATGTATCCGCATTGTCGATGCCGGCGGCGAACTGGTACGTTTTACTGCCCAGGGAATAAAAGAAGCGACCAACTTAAAACTCATTCACGAAAAATTGCGAGAAAAAGGCTACCTCGTTCCGTTGGTTGCAGATATTCATTTCAACCCGAAAGCGGCAGAAACAGCAGCGCTATACGTTGAAAAAGTACGCATCAATCCGGGAAATTTTGTAGACAGCACGAAGAGAGGCGATAATTTTGACTATACCGATGAGGAATACCGCGAAGAGTTGGAGAAAATCAAGGCACGGCTACTTCCTTTTTTGCAGATATGCCGCGAACATCAAACTGCCGTCCGCATCGGAGTGAATCACGGTTCACTCTCCAACCGCATTTTAAGCCGTTACGGAGATACCTCGAAAGGGATGGTTGAATCGTGCATGGAATTTTTGCGTATTTGCAAGGAAGATAATTTCAACCATATCGTTATTTCGATAAAAGCCTCAAACACCGTTGTAATGGTACAAACCGTTCGTCTGTTAGTTATTGAGATGCAAAAAGAAGGGATGAATTACCCGCTACATTTGGGTGTTACCGAAGCGGGCGACGGAGAGGATGGACGTATAAAATCAGCCGTTGGAATCGGCGCTTTGCTTGCCGAAGGTACCGGAGATACCATCCGAGTTTCGTTGAGCGAAGAACCGGAGTGTGAAATTCCAGTAGCCCGGAAATTAGTTGAATACATTACTTCCCGTGACGGACATTCTTTTATTCCGGGAAAAGCGAGTGAAAAAGTTTCCCCTTTTGCATACAGCCGGAGAGAAACGCAACCGGCCGGAATCGTTGGCGGCAACCAGCAACCGGTGGTCATCGCATCTTCGTTTGAAACAAGCAACGGCATACGTCCCGATTTTGTGCGAGTTGAAAGCGATAAGATTATGGCAGGAGAAAATGAATATCCGCTGTTTACACCGGCAGACGCAAATAAAATCCAATCGAACAAGGCAAAAGTCAAGTTTTTGGAATTATCCTATTCCGGTTGCTCAGACGAACTATTAAATCAAATAGATGATTCCGTAGTTTTTATCCTAAAAACCAACCATGTCAACGGCGTAGGCGAACAACGCGCTTTTCTACATAAATTGCTAATTGAGGAACGAAAAAATCCGGTCATTTTAAAACGCACCTATTCGGAATCCCAAATAGAAGATCTGCAAATAAAAGCAGGCGCCGACTTGGGAGTCTTTTTTATCGACGGCTTGGGAGACGGAATTTGGATTGAGAACGAAAACAATGCGATTACACCTGAAAAATTACTTTCAGTTTCTTTCGGCATATTACAAGCCTCGCGGGCGCGGGTTAGCAAAACGGAATTTATCTCCTGTCCCGGTTGCGGACGCACGCTGTTTGACCTGCAAAAAACAATCGCCCGCGTAAAAGAAAAAACCGCCCACTTGAAAGAGCTGAAAATCGGCATAATGGGCTGCATCGTAAACGGACCGGGAGAAATGGCTGATGCCGATTACGGCTATGTTGGTTCGGCAAAAGGAAAAGTGAATTTGTATAAGGGGCAGACTTGTATTGAAAAATTGATCCCGGAAGAGGAGGCGGTGGAAAGGTTAATTCGATTGATTCAGGAAAATGGAGACTGGAAAGATTGTCACAGTTATTAAACTTTTCCAGTAAAAGTCAAATAGGTTCTAACTTTTTTTCGAAAAATTATTTCCCACAAAGGCACAAAGGTCACAAAAAACTTAGTGTTCTTTGTGGTTTTGTGGGAAATAATTATACTATAATTTCTAAAATAAAAAACGTACTATAATTTACAAGAGCCAATTTTATTATGTGGATTGTCTTAGCACTCGTTTCAGCCTTTTTTTTAGGAATATATGATATTTTCAAAAAAATATCATTGAAAGGCAATGCCGTTATTCCGGTGTTAGCCTGCTCAATTTTCATCTCGGCAGTTTGCTTTATTCCGGTCATTGTTCTTTCTTATGTCGCTCCGCAAAGGGCACAATCGCTTTTTATTTACGTCCCGCATATCAGTTGGGAAACGCACTTTTTTATTTTGTTGAAAGCCGTTATTGTATTAGGTTCATGGATTTCAGCCTATTTCGGGATGAAGCACATACCCATTACGCTCTTTTCGCCTATCCGCGCCACGCAACCAATGTGGACAGTAGTGGGTGCTTTTTTTATCTTTGCCGAACGGCTTGAGCCGCTCCAGCTGACAGGCGTTGTAATTACGATTTTTTCGTTCTATCTCTTTTCATTAGCGGGACTGAAAGAAGGCATCTCGTGGAAAACCAACCGGTGGATATGGCTCATTATACTGGCAACACTCTTGGGAGCGGCAAGCGGCTTGTATGACAAACACCTGATGCAGCAGTATGACCGGATGGCGGTACAGGTTTACAGCACGATGTATCAAGCGGCAATTATGCTTATCATCACGCTTTTCCTGTGGTTTCCGGCGAGAGCAAAGACCACTCCGTTTCAATGGCGCTGGGCAATTGCGGGGATTTCCGTTTTTTTGATACTTGCTGATTTTGTCTATTTTTGGGCATTATCATACAATGATGCGCTGATTTCCATTGTTTCCACCATTCGCCGTTCGGGTGCAGTCGTTCCGTTTCTTTACGGAGCCGTCTTTTTACGCGAAAAAAACTTGAAAACGAAAGCTGTGCTGTTAGGTGGTGTTTTGCTTGGCGTGTTTTTACTTTATTTAGGGCGGTAAGAACATTATTACAAGAATACTCTGTTTTCTCTTCAGATTATCTGCAATCGCTGCTTTATTTCTTCTTGCCCGTGCAAAACAAAATGCTGCCCGGAGTAGAGACGCGGCATGCTGCGTTTCTACAAATCAACCTTGTAGAGATTAAACTCCTGCGGAAATTCGAAATTAGCGGGTATTTCCCTCCACCGAGCCGCACTTCGTTTGCGCGAGGTTTTCCATATTAAACGCTTTCGGCGTAAAGTTTACACGCTTTCGTCACATTTTTTCAACTCCCGATACACAATTATTAATTTAAAAATCGTATCTTTGCATACTTTTTTAATAACAACAAAAGGTTGCGTTTGTAGGCAGCCAAAGAACAAGAAAATATGATAAAAGTAACATTTCCGGATGGTTCCGTCCGCGAATATCCGAAAGGAACAACAGGCATGCAAATTGCAGAAAGCATCAGTCCGCGCTTGGCGCAGGATGTCCTTTCTGTCAGTGTAAACGATATAGTGCAGGATTTGAACCAACCCATAACGACCGACAGCACCGTTAAATTGCATAAGTTTGATGACAAAGAAGGAAAACATGCTTTTTGGCACACCTCGGCACACTTGATGGCAGAGGCGCTGCAGATGCTTTATCCCGGAATTAAATTCGGAATCGGTCCGGCAATCGAAAACGGTTTCTATTACGATGTAGACCCGGGCGACACAGTTATTAAAGAGTCCGATTTCCCTGCCATTGAAAAGAAAATGATGGAAATCGTTTCGCAACGCCAAACATTGACGCGCGAGGAGATTTCAAAAGCCGATGCAATGAATTTTTTTGCAGAGCGCGGCGAAATATATAAAACAGAACTTATTAACGAATTGGAAGACGGCACAATTACCGTTTACAAGCAAGGCGATTTTACCGACCTTTGCCGTGGACCTCACTTGGCGGACGTTTCTCCAATCAAAGCCGTTAAACTCTTAAATGTTGCCGGCGCTTATTGGCGCGGCGATGAAAAAAGAAAACAGCTGACACGCATTTACGGAATTTCCTTTCCGAAGAAAAAAATGCTGGATGAATATTTAGAACTTTTGGAAGAGGCAAAAAAACGCGACCACCGCAAAATCGGAAAAGAGTTGGAATTGTTCGCCTTCTCGCAAGATGTAGGTCCCGGATTACCGTTGTGGCTGCCGAAAGGAACCGCTCTGCGCGACCGTTTGGAAGATTTCTTGAAAAATGTTCAAAAACGCTACGGATACAAGCAAGTGCGTACCCCGCATATCGGACAAAAACAGCTATGGATTACTTCCGGGCATTATGCTAAATACGGCAAAGATTCATTTCAACCGATTCATACTCCACAAGAAGGTGAAGAATTTTTGTTGAAACCAATGAACTGCCCATTCCATTGCGAAATCTATAAAACCCTTCCGCGCTCATACAAAGACCTTCCGCTTCGTTATACCGAGTTTGGAACCGTCTATCGCTACGAGCAAAGCGGCGAATTGCACGGCTTGACAAGGGTACGCGGATTTACGCAAGACGATGCGCACATTTTCTGTCGTCCCGATCAGTTGAAAGACGAATTTAAAAAGGTAATGGATATTATTTTCATTATTTTTAAAGCATTGGATTTTAAAAACTTTGAAGCACAAATATCCCTTCGCGACCCTGAAAATACCGAAAAATATATCGGTAGCGAAGAAAACTGGATTAAGTCGGAAGAGGCAATCATCGAGGCTTGTAAAGACAAAGGCTTGGAGGCAAAAATAGAACTCGGTGAAGCAGCATTCTATGGTCCGAAGCTCGACTTTATGGTCAAAGATGCACTTGGCCGCCACTGGCAATTGGGAACCATTCAGGTGGATTACAACCTGCCGGAGCGTTTCGACTTGGAATATACCGGTTCGGACAACCAGAAACACCGTCCGGTCATGATTCACCGCGCACCGTTCGGCTCCATGGAGCGTTTCGTTGCTGTACTGATTGAGCACACAGCCGGAAAATTCCCTTTGTGGTTAACTCCCGAGCAGGTAGTTATTCTTCCAATCAGCGAAAAGTACAACGATTACGCGCAAAAAGTAGCAGAATATTTGGATCAAAACGATATTCGCGCCATTGTTGACGACAGAAATGAAAAAATAGGAAGAAAAATTCGTGATAATGAAGTGAAAAGAATCCCTTATTTACTCGTAGTTGGAGAAAAAGAAGCAGAAAATGATGAAGTTTCTGTAAGAAAACAGGGCGAAGGTGATAAAGGTTCGATGAAATTTACTACATTTGCGGAAAATTTTTACTACATTTGCGGAAAATTTGAAAGAAGAAGTTTCAAAAATGATGAATCAATGGTAAGCAGATAAACTTTGAATTCTTTCAAATGACAGGTAATTAATAGTTTAACAAAAAATAAGGAGGATAAAACTATCGCAACCAAACCTTTTATCAAAAAAGCGGACAACAGGGGAGCTGCCGCCAAAGAGCAGCAACACCGCACAAACGAAAAAATTCGAGTAAGAGAAGTCCGTTTAGTAGGTGACAACATTGAGCCAGGAATATATACCATTGAGCAGGCTCGCCAAATGGCAGAAGATCAAGAGCTTGACCTTGTCGAAATATCTCCGACCGCAGTCCCTCCTGTTTGTAAAATTATTGATTATCAAAAGTTTCTTTATCAACAAAAGAAACGCGAAAAGGAATTAAAAGCCAAAGCAACTAAAATTGTAGTGAAAGAGATTCGTTTCGGACCTCAAACAGATGATCACGATTATAATTTCAAGTTAAAGCACGCGGTTGAATTTCTGAAGGAAGGAGCTAAAATTAAAGCGTATGTATTCTTCAAAGGCCGTTCGATTCTGTTCAAAGAGCAAGGAGAAGTATTGCTACTCCGTTTTGCCAACGACTTGGAAGAGTATGCAAAAGTAGATCAACTTCCGCAGTTGGAAGGAAAGCGAATGATTATTTTCCTTTCGCCGAAAAAAAAAGCAGCAAAATAAAAACAATGTACAGTGAGTGTACAAAATATAATTCATAATTAAAAATTAAAAAAATGCCAAAATTGAAAACTAATTCCGGTGCCAAAAAAAGGTTTACCCTTACCGGATCAGGAAAAATTAAGAGAAAACATGCATTTAAACGTCACATTTTGACGAAGAAAACAACAAAGCAAAAACGCAACCTGACGCACGATACGCTGGTAAATCCGGCTGATGTTAAGAACGTTAAATCATTACTTTGTTTAAGATAATCACAAGACGTTTTAATCAAAAGAGTTAATTTTTAATTTTATTAATCGGATGTTTAGCTTGAAGTTCTCCATAAAAAGGGACGCTAACATTCAAAAAACTAAAAAAAATGCCTAGATCAGTCAACCACGTTGCTTCAAGAGCAAGAAGAAAAAAAATCTTGAAACTTACCAGAGGATACTTTGGTGCAAGAAAAAATGTATGGACGGTAGCCAAGAATACTTGGGAAAAAGGTCTTCAATACGCTTACCGCGACCGTAAAAACAAAAAACGCAACTTCCGTGCCTTATGGATTCAGCGTATCAACGCTGCTGCACGTTTGGAAGGAATGTCCTATTCTAAATTGATGGGCGCTATCCACAAATCGGGAATCGAAATCAACCGTAAAGTTCTTGCCGACTTGGCAATGAACCAGCCGGAAGCATTCAAAGCGATTGTAGATAAAGTAAAAAGCGCATAAGTTTAATTAACTGGAGCCATAAAATAAGGGGCTGTCTTCACTTTTGAGACAGCCCCTTTACGTTTATGTTTGTTATATTTTCAGGATATTAGACCTCTTCGGAAAATCAGAAAATTTCTTTGCGTCTTCGCGAACTTTGCGGCTTTGCGTTAAAATAAATGAATGCGCTTGCGCTTTTTGGGTTAAACGCAAAGTTCGCGAAGACGCAAAGTTTTTTAGCATTAATTATTTTCCAAAAAATTCTATTCTAAAAATCCGTTTGGCATGTGTTTTATATACACATATTCATCGAAAAATCAATGCTGAAATCCCGCGCTCATCAAATATCTCATTAGCCACATCCTGCAACTGTTCCGCAGAGATAGCATCCATACGTTGGTGTACATCCGGCAATGACTCAAAACGGTTAAAATAGAGAAAACTTTTACCCAAACTTAAACACAAGCTCTCTTTATTTTCCTGCGAAATAGCCAATTGACCTAATAGCTGTTTCTTGGCTTTTGTAAGTTGAACCGATGTGAGTTTTAAGTTTCGCAGTTTTTTTAATTCCGCAAAGACCAAGCTGCGGCATCTATTTTCATTTTTAATATCTGTCCCGAAATAAACCGAGAGCAAGCCGGTATCCGAGTAAGAAGTGTAGGAAGATTCCACATTGTAGGCAAGACCGTTACGTTCCCGCAAAGCCAGATTGAGCCGGCTGTTCATACCCGGACCGCCTAATATGTTGTTCAGCAAATGCAATATTAACCGTTTTTCATCTTGCAAACTGTATGCCCGGTTTCCCAGCATAACATGGGCTTGATAGGTATCCTTTTCTGCTATTTTTTGTTCGGGAAGATAAATTTCAGGTATCATGCGCTTGGTCTGTAAAAGACGTTCAGGCACTTCGCCCAAGTATTTTTCTGCCCAACGTGTGATTTTTTTGAACGGCACGTTACCCAGCGAAAAAAAGACAATCTGGTCGGTACAGTAATTCCGGTTGACAAAGCGCAACACATCCTGCGTGGTATAGGTTTGCAAACGCTCGGCATCGCCCAAAATATTTCGTCCGATAGAATAATTCCGGAACATGATATTTTCAAAATCATCAAATATCAACTCAGAAGGCGAGTCATTGTAAGAGTTAATCTCGTCAATAACCACGTCTACCTCCTTATCAATTTCCTGTTGAGGAAAGGTAGAATGAAACACCACATCGGCACACAACTCCATAGCCCGTTCAAAATCAGCAGAAAGAACCGTGGCATAGACAAAAGTTTCTTCCTTGGTGGTATAGGCATTCAACTCTCCGCCGACATCTTCCAAGCGGTTTAGTATATGCCACGCCTTTCGTTTGGTCGTCCCCTTAAAAAGGAGGTGCTCAACGAAATGCGCCATTCCCGACTCCGGTTCTTCCTCATCGCGCGTACCCGCATTAATTGCAATTCCGCAATAAGAAACCGGCGAATTATCCGGCTTATGAACTATCCGGATGCCGTTTTTTAAAGTGTAGTGTTCTATTTCTGTTGACTGTTGTTTCATTCTAAAATTGTTACGTAACAAAAGATGTTGCACGCAAAGTCTCTACTACACGTTATCGCACCTTAATTCCTCCGCCGCCAATTCCAATTGCTCATACCACTCCGTACCAAACCGGCGCACAAGCGGCTCCTTCAAAAAGCGGTAAACAGGTGTTCCTGTTTTTTCACCCAATTCCCAAGCAGCATGGCAAACACTCCACTTATGATAATTCACTGCTGTAAAATTCTTGTATTTCTCCAATCGAACCGGGTATAAATGGCAGGAAACAGGCTTGTAAAAATCCGTTTTACCCGCTTTGTAGGCTTTTTCTATGGCACATTTACAAGTACCGTTTTCGTCGAAATAGGTAAAAACACACTCGCCTCCATTCACGATGGAAGTAACAAAATCACCATCCTCATCTATATATGAAACGCCTTGTTGGCGAATAACCTCTTTCGAGGCATCGGATAAATCATCCCACACGATAGGAAGAATCTTCTCTAAAACAGCTATTTCTTCCTTATCCAACGGTGCACCGGACTCTCCTTCCACACAACACTCGCCTCTACATACCGAAAGATCACACAAAAAACGCTTTTCAATTACATCCAAGCTGATAATAGTATCGTCTATTTGTAACATGGTTAAATATAAATTGGGGACAAAATTACAAATAATATTGCATTTTATAGTTGAATTGGTGCAATAACTGTTATTTTTGATGTTTCTGTAAAAGAGATTCCTGGTTTATTCTAATTACGGGAACAAATAAAATACATTACTTCGTTGTTTTTTATTAATTTCAATTATAAAAAACATAAAAATATGAATAATAGTATGTCAAAAACATTTTCGGATAAAGTGATTAATTTTAATCGAAATCTAAATTATACAGACAGTTTGCCTGACGGATTTAAGATTATCAATCCTTATTTGGATAATCCTGAAACAATGCTCGTAATGAGCCGGTTTTATAATAAGTATTACAATGATTTCAAACAGCGAAAATTTATCATAGGGATTAATCCAAGCAGGAATGGTGCTGGAGTTACGGGAATCCCTTTTACCGATACAAAACGGTTGGAAAGTGTTTGCGGAATCAAGATGGAATCAACGCATACGCACGAGATTTCATCCGTCTTTATGTACGATATGATAGATGAATATGGTGGTGCTGATGCCTTTTACCGGAATTTTTACATCAACTCGCCCTTTCCGCTGGCAATTATCCGGCAGACAGCAACAGGACAATGGCTAAATGCCAATTATTACGACGATCCGAATCTGTTTAAAATGGTGGAAGATTTTATGATCTCCTCCCTGAAAAAGCATATCGGTATGGGACTGGATACTTCCGAAGTTTTTGTATTGGGAAAGAAAAATGCGGATTATATCAGAAAATTAAACAAAAAAGCAAAACTGTTTGATCATTTGACTATACTCGAACATCCGAGGTACATACAGCAATATAAATCCAAAGAGAAACAACTGTATATCGACAAGTATATTTTGGCATTAAATCAAGTGAAATGAGCATAAATGAAATAAAAAGGGCTTGTCTCAAAAGTCAAAAAACATGCTTCGTCATTACGGGACCGACCCGCAATCTCCTAATAATCAACACTGTTTTTAGGAGATTCTTGGCAAGCCAAGCGTTCCGATTACCGCGTCAAGCGCAGAACCAGCGGTCAGCGACTAAAGGAGCTAATGACGGGCTTTTGAAGACAGCCCCTTTTTGCTTATAAACTTGTGATTTTTCCAGATTTGTTATACTTGTATTTTTATAATACTAATTCTGACATTTACTTGCTAATTCATTGCGGATAACAGACAAATCATGTAATATATCCTGATCGGAATAATTCGTAATCCCGGCTGCTCTTTCAACAAATTCGATTCCTTCCCGGGATTTACCCTGCTTATGAAGTGCAAGACCAAGACCTTTCATTGCATAAGTGTCTTCCGGGAACATCTCAAGAACTTTCCTGTTAGCTCTCTCGCTTAAACCGTAATTACCACACATAAATTCAGCAAAACCCTGCAACTTTAGTGCGTCCGGATTGTTTGCCTGCAACTCCAGATAGCGGTTTATGATAAGGGCAGCTTCCTGAAAACTGTTTTCTTTCAGCTTTCTTAAAGCAGTTTCGAATAATTCCTCCTGATTACTTTTAGATTCAAGATCTTTTTTCAGCTTCTTAAGAGCTATATTATACGAGCAATAGTTATTTTCAGAATAGATGCTGCCTTTGGTTGTCAACCGGGTATTCGGACATCCTCCCAGGCATTTGCTTCCGTAAGTACAGTCAGCACATTCTCCTTTCAACTCATTTTTCTTCAGGCTACGCCTCCATGTAAACTTCGTAGGATCTTCCCATATCTCGCTCAATTTCCTTTGTCTTATATTTCCCTCGATAAATTCAGGGCTACGGATTGAGGTGCAACCAAGTATATCTCCATTCTGTAATATTCCAAAACCTCTGATTCCTGCATTACAACCATCCCATAAAGGGGTGTGATCCGTTTTGTAGGTTCTTTGTCTTACAATAATCTCTTTTTTCGTATAATATCCGATGCAATCAGCCGGAAAAATCTTAATCTTATCCTGAAGCGAAGTTTCATAACAAAAATCAATGAGGGAGTCCACCTGCTCCGGTTCAATCAACCAATCCGGTTGCTTCACAAAATTTCCCATCGGCAGACCAATTTGAAGCTGCCATGAGTTAACTCCCATCTGTATTAGCTGATCACGCAATTCAGGTAAAATATGAATGTTTTTTTGAGAGACCGTAGTAACGGCACCTACGGTTATTCCCAAAGAACGAAGCATACTGAAAGCATTAGCTGCGCGGGCAAATGATCCTTTTCTTCTAATCGAATCGTGTATTTCTTCCGTACCGTCAATACTAATAGCAACTGTCGAAATTCCATTCTCTTTTAAAGTTTTGGCAATTTTTTCATTCATTAGCCAGCCGTTCGTAATCATATTTACAATGATTGAATGTTGAGACAGGCGCTTTACCAGCAAAGGTAAATCTTTTCTGGTCAAAGGTTCTCCGCCTGAAAGTGTAATCCACTTCAGACCAATCTGCTTCAACTGGTCAATCAGATCTAAAGCTTCTTCTGTATTCAATTCATCGGGTAATGGTTCGGTACACGAAGATCCGCAATGCCCGCATCGCATGTTACATCCCATAGTAACTTCCCAAACACAGGTAAGAGGTTGGTATTTCATCATTTTTTATTTTTTATAGAATAACATATATAGAATTCCTGTTTTCCTGAACACCGAATCCTATATTTTTGTCTGTTCTCAATTATTTGAAAGATATCGCATTTAAGAATTGAGGTTGTCTAAAAAGTCTTTTGAACACAGATGACGCAAATTTTTACTTCGTTTAAAATAAGATAATTGCAAATCATGTTATCCGTGCCAATCCGCGTCATCCGCGTTCTTTTTAGACAACCTCATTAGAATAGTTAGGCTATCTATTATCACAATTAGGGTAACCATACTTCAAGGTAAGAGGATAACCATATTTGAATTCTACCGGAGGAAAGCCATATTTTTCCATTGGCGGATAGCCGTATTTCAACGTACAGCAATCATCATTATCACAAGTACAAGTATCATAGCCTTTTACAGAAGGAGCTGCATATAATACCATCATACTTGGCGACCATTTTTTTGAATTCTCTTCATACACTGCCGAATTTTCACTATAGCGTACAAAGCCGCCTAAGCCATCCGCGTTTTCTATTCCTGTGGTGACGAACACTCCTATAGATAATTCTTTTTCCACTTTATCCGGATCGGATAAGCATAGCAACTTAAAATCGATCTTCATTATTCCATTTGCCGGGGTAATAGCCAAAAAATGAAATACCTGATTGACTGTACTTATTCCTTTTCCTGCCGGTTCGTTGCATTGAGCAAATAAGTATACGCCCGCAGGCATTGATGTCAAACACCATCCATAATTTGTTGACCCGATCGAGGACTGTAACGTTACTGTGAACATTTCACCACGTCTTACATTAATTGCTTGATTTTGATCTGCATTCATAATTCTAATGATTTAAATTTAGTAAAAAAAGGTTTAGTAATAATTATTTGATATTTAGCTAAATACAACAACTTATCCTATATGATATTGATAAAAAAACAGATATTCCGATCAAAACGAGTGTTTTTCGACATATTAAACAATCAACGTATTTGTATTGTTTACAGTAGTTGTTCTTTTTTCTAATAAAATATATTAAATTGTACAGGTAAGGAAAATGGGTCAAGTAGATTTTCTTGTTGGTAATCGTTATCTTTGCCTTCAAAAAGATGTTATCCCAAGAAGATATTTTACGGTTATTTTTACCCTCCT
>QMCD01002264.1_pt1 | contig 17357 bp, 9 predicted proteins | sample 1821841 | NCBI WGS metagenome assembly QMCD01 (sample SAMN01991225, study PRJNA193472) | Termite gut metagenome, whole genome shotgun sequencing project. | isolation source: worker | host: Macrotermes natalensis
GATTCTTTCGAGGGGCTTTCTGAACCAGTTCCGGAATTGGATGGAGCACATTGGCGGAAAAACGCTTTGGCCGCAACAGAACATGAACTTGGTGAGGCATTGCGGGAATTCGAAGGATATTTTAGCGTCTACAAAGGCTGGATACCCGAACAGTTTACGAGCGTGTCCGAAAAACGTTTTGCGTTTGTACATATTGATGTGGATATTTTCGAGCCTACACGGGATAGTGTGGCGTTCTTTTATCCTCGGTTGAGCACAGGCGGAATTCTTCTATGTGACGATTATGGCTTCACCACCTGTCCCGGTGCGACGAAGGCGATGGATGATTTTCTGCGTGATAAGCCGGAAAAAATGATGTCTTTGGCCAGTGGAGGTGGCTTTTTCATTAAAGGTCGGCCTGTTATGAATGTTCCTGCACAAAGTGATGGGCTTGGTTCTGCGGTTTATTGAAGTGATTCGTGGGGATGATGGGAAAGCAATGAAGCAGTCGTTCCGGACAAGGCTTAGTGTGCATTATGTAAGCTTTGCTTTATTTGGGAAGCGGGTTGGGGAGTACAAATCGCTGCTGTTTTGCGCAGCACTCTTGTTTCTGTGTGTTGGTTTTTTATTCACGAACCACAACCGTCGCATTCTGCTGGATCCCGCCTCAATCAAAGCAGATTCAGGATATGCATATGCAACCAGCGTGATCATCCCTTGGGTGTATCGTTTCCTGACCCCCTCCGCAAAGAGCGATACGAATGAGGTGCCTGCGTACTCCTCAATGACGCTCTACGAGGACGGCACGCGGGTGGGACCGCCACACCAAAGCCATGATACTATACGGAACATAGGGGGGGGGAGATACTCCCACTGGCAGAATCATGTGACTTTTTCTGCCAGCGACAATTCCGATCCTCGCACCAACGGTCGGGAGTATGCCATAGCTTTCCCCATACCAAAGCGCGTTTGGGTCGCAATTCTAGGATTGTGGGCGTTTTTCATAATTATGTGGTTGCGGATTCCTGTGTTCCGGATCGCGAATCCGGTTCCCTATTACCGCGTGACGCGTGAAATAGCGCATCTCATTTATCAATACCGCCAATTGACTTGGGCCATGACACGCCGGGAAATCACGGATCGCTATGCGGGTCAGGCTATGGGGGTGCTTTGGGCCATTGGACATCCATTGATCCTATTGCTGGTATACGCTTTCTTCTTCGTGGTGGTTTTCAAAGTAAGATTCGAACGAGGCTATGAATTACCGCGCGATTTCGTCACTTACCTGCTGGCCGGGGCGATCCCTTGGATGGCAATACAGGATAGCATGAGTAAGGGGTGTACAGCTATCACTGGGCAGACAAACTTGGTCAAGCAAGTGGTGTTTCCGGTGGAAGTGTTGCCCGTAAAGGGGGTGATCGCTTCGCTGATCACACAAGTGATCAGTACTGCCCTGTTGTTCGGTTATCAATTGCTTCGTTACGGTGAATTGCCATGGACGTGGGCATTTTGGCCAGTTTTCATCGCCGTGCAGTCCATATTGATGATCGGCTTGTCATTCTTATTTTCGGCGATCGGAGTGTATTTCCGGGATTTGAAGGATTTCGTCCAGGTGTTTTGTACCGTCGGATTCTACATGATGCCAATATTCTACACACTGGAACAATTCCCGGAGCGGTACCACTGGTTGCTATATATTAATCCGTTCACCTATGTGATCATCTGTTCTCAGGATCTGTGTTACTACGGACGTATCGAACATCCGTGGGCGTGGGGCCTTTTCTTGGTGAGCTCCTTGGTGGCACTCGGCGTTGGTTATCGGTTTTTCCGGCGACTGAAACCGTTCTTCGGGAGCGCCTTATGAACGAAATAAACGTCGCGATCCGCGCCGAGGGCTTGTCCAAGCGTTACAGTCTATACGATTCTCCCATGGACATCCTTTGGGAGGCGTTAACCGGGCGCACACTTCACAAAGAAGTGTGCGCCTTGGATGATTTGTCGCTCACGATTCACCGTGGCGAGGTGGTGGGTATCTTGGGGCGCAATGGAGCAGGTAAAAGCACTCTACTGCGACTATTGGCCGGGACGCTGAATCCTTCCGGGGGACGCATTGAGGTAAACGGTCGGTTGTCGGCCATCCTGGAGCTCGGCACCGGATTTCATGCCGAATACACGGGGCGACAGAACGTAACGATGGGCGGCTTGTGCCTCGGGATGAGCCGTGAGGAGATCGAGGCGAAAACACCTGGGATCATCGAATTTAGCGAATTAGCGGAGGTAATCGACTACCCATTCAAAACCTATTCCAGTGGAATGCAAGCGAGACTGGTATTTGCCACTGCCATCAGCATTGATCCACAGGTGCTGATTGTGGACGAGGCTCTGGCGGTAGGGGACATCAAATTCCAGCGTAAGTGTTACCGCCGCATGGAAGAAATTTGTGCTATGGGTGCGACGGTATTGTTGGTGACGCACGCGCCGGACACAGTGGTGTCTTTCTGCTCGAGGGCGCTGCTGCTGGAAAAGGGGCGCTTGGTAATCGACGACGAGCCGCGCCGCGTGGCTAATGAATATTACAATATCATTTTCGGCGGGCAGCCCGGTGCAGTTGTTACTGGAACCAAGGCGGAGGAGTCATCAAATGCAAGAAGCGGTATGCCTGCCGAAACCATTAAGGACAACGCTGACGAGCCAGACAACGAAACGTTACTAGTCGCGAGCGACCCTGAACCCGTGGCCGATTGGTGGACGAAGGAGTTGGCGATAGCTTCCAATGAACGCGGTTTGGAGGCGTCATCCGTGACTGAGTGGATGACCGAAGCGGCTGTGGATCCGGCCGTCCTGTCCGATGATGAACTGGTCGCGGCGGCGGCTCGGTATGTAGGCGTGGAACCGATACCACTCCAGCCACATGAAAAACGCTATGGTAATGGGAATTGCCGTATTTTCGACTTCGGCCTTCTCGATAGAGATGAACGAGCTTGCCATAAGTTGGAGCCAACCGTCCAATATACGCTATTTTCCCGATTCTTGGTGTTGCGGCCGATGGAGGATCCGCGTGTCGGATTCGTGGTGCGCGACAAGAGTGGTAAGGAAATATTCAGCATCACCAATCATAGCAGCGTGGAAAGTCAGCGTGTCGGTGCGATGTTGCTGCCTTATTCTCCCCGAGGAGCGCTATGTGAGGGTCGTCTGAAAATCACTAATTGGCTTGCCGGCGGTGATTTTTTCATTGGATTTGGCGTGGGTGAAAATTTTGGCGAGGCCTTGTCTGATATGCGTAGTGATGTGCTACATGTATTTGTAGAATATACACCGGGCATCTGCACCCCATCCATTGTGAATTTAGAGGCTCAAATTGCGTTACGCTCGCAAAATAATAGAATTTAATGATGGACATAATAGAAATTGGCTAATACATAAGATGAATCATTCATACCCAAAAATAGTTGCATGGAGTACAATTTTGAGGTGCTTGGGTAACCACTCGGATCCATTTACGGACAATCCTTATTGGATATCCATAATTCGCTTAAGAAAAATAAGTTGCGATGGCATATAGTTGAAGGCAGAAATGAAGAACTACCCAAGAGTTGTGCCCATTGTAGTTATCTTTTCGGAAAGCCACTTCTCCGAGAACCGGATACGACAATTGTCGAACTTTTGCATCAGGGGGTGATTCGGAAGAATCCATCGGGATATGAATGGCCGTTTTAACTACCTCCTATATTAAGCAATATATCATTGCCGATTGGTGGTCTGATTCTCGCAAGGGAGGAGATATGATGGATGTAACGGAAGCTGATCCTGTTGATTATCCAGAACGATTCGCATTCGGGCTTAACTGGGATCGGTTCGTTGAAAGACACTTTTCTCATGACCGCGTGAAAGCCGCGAGAGAAAAACTATTGCGTGCCTTGCGATTAGACTCTTTGGAGGGGTTGAGTTTTATTGACATCGGATGTGGCAGTGGATTGCATTCGCTAGCGGCACTGCAGGCTGGCGCGGCACAGGTGTTTAGCTTCGATTATGATCAGAACTCTGTTGCCACCACCTTGCGCGTCAAGGAAATGCACGGCAAGCCGGTAAACTGGGTGGTTGCGCAAGCCTCCGTTCTCGATCATGTCTTCATGACGAAACTGGAAAAGGCTGATATTGTCTATTCCTGGGGTTGTCTACATCATACAGGGAATATGTGGAAGGCGATCGAAAACGCACGTATTCCTCTGAAACCTAACGGAGTGCTTTTCATAGCCCTTTATAGTCATACAGTTTATGCCGACAGTAGCGTATTGAATGGCGACCCATTGCCAGAACAATGGCTAAAGATCAAAAAACGATATAACTCGATGGGGCAAACGAGAAAACGACTTTGCGAACTGTCATATGTTTTCAATCAGGAGATTCGCAGGCATTCTTGGAATCCTAAGCGGATTCTCAGGAATGCCGTCATTTGGTATCACCAATATAATAACTATAGCCAGTCGCGAGGTATGGATTATTGGACCGATATCCGCGACTGGCTTGGCGGCTGGCCGATGGAATTTGTCAAAGAGCGAGAACTTTTTCTCTTTGCTCGAGATCGGCTGGACCTAGAGTTGCTGGACTGCATAACAGGTGCCGGCAATACCGAGTTTTTATTTCGCTCAGCGGGTTGTGCCAATTATTGGGATGCGATCTTAGGTCAACGCGTCCAAAGAGATCTGTCGCCCCCGTTCGTAAATCAGGGAGGCCTGATGTGGAGCGTATCTATACCAGATCTTTCTGAACAGGCAGATACAAATGAAATTCCAGGAAGATCGCGAGTCACTTTGTTCGAAAATGGATTGCCGTTATCGTATGCGCACGCACAGCATGAGGCCATCCAAAAATCGGGGGGGGGGGGGGATTTTCGCATGGGGGGCGCACCTTCGCACACTTTTTCAACATCGGACAACACAGATCCTAATACAAATGGACGCAAATATCATATTTCCTATGAAGATAACGCTTAAATAAATTTTCTGCAAACGTCTGCGCAACGCAAATTGAGATGGTATGGGGATTCAAAATATGATTGATGTGGCATGCCCTGCTTGCGGACGCTATAGGGCAGAGAAACTTTTTGTGAGAACAGATCTGACTTATCGCATGACCGATGACGAGTACACGGTCGTCCGATGCCGTCGTTGCCATTTTGTTTATCTGAATCCCCAGCCAACTCCAGACGAGATTAAGGCTCTTTATCCTTCTAGCTTCTACGACTCTTTGGCAACACCAGAGGAAATTCTAAGGAAACAGGAATATCAACTTGAGCTTAAATGGCAATATGTTAAGGATCTGCCTACCGGAAAAATGCTTGATGTCGGCTGCATGAAAGGTGAATTCGCCCATTACATGAGCAAACGTGGATGGGGCGTGCGGGGTCTGGAATTTTCTCTGCGCGTCCCTAACTCCTTCCAGATCGAGATGTTCTATGGGGATTTAGAAAATGCACCTTATGAAAATGAATCATTTGATCTTATCACACTTTGGGCTGTGCTGGAACACATGCCAAATCCAAGGCAAGTTCTTGAAAAAGTGCACCACTTGCTCAAACCAGGTGGCCGGCTAATTCTATGCGTTCCCAACTTTGCAAGCTTCTGCGGTTGGTTTATGCGACAGGACGATATTCCGCGTCATTTGATATTCTTCACACCCGAGACGCTTGTACGCATGTGCTATGCTACTGGTTTCGATGAAATGGAGATTCGCTTTGATCATCGTTTATTCGGTGGAACTCACCGCGGTATTTTGAACTTTGCATTCAAACTAGAATGTGGTGAGGCGCTCGACAAGATCGTTCGCGATAGCCGAACAAATATTGAATGTTGGAGCCGCTTCTCGACAGATGTCCATGGACAGTACAGCCGCGAAATGGACTGGGTTGATTGTATGGATCGATTGACTCATCCATATTTTGATGACCTTATGGATCGTCTCGGTATGGGCTACACAATGGTAGCGTCCATGCTGCGACCACCTTTGCGCGATAGAACAATGCCTGCCCCCTCCGCTCAATCAGAAGAGATTGGGACAAATAAGATAACCGTTTCGAATCTCAAGATGAATGCAGTTAACTATCTCACGCGATATAATTTACCCCTGTCTTACGGGAATCCAACGCGTTTGGAGACGAAAGAATGGTTATCCGAGCTAAGAGATTTTGCGGAAACCACCCCAGAGACGTCGATAGCTCGACGACTTTTTCATCACTATTTTTTAATTTCTTCCGGTTTGGAATTAGATCTTGATGCCTCTCGTAAAGCGGTAGCTAGCTTATCGTCTCAAGTATCCCAATTACACGCATCATGCGAATCAAGTCTAGAAAATGAATCTCAGCTGCGTGAAGATTGTTCGCGTTTAATAGAAGTCTGCTCACATAACAAAACTCAACATGTACAGCAGGCGCAGGAATTGGAACAGGCGCGGGATGAACTGCGTTGTGGTGAGGAGCAGAGAGCCCGCCAGGCGCAGGAATTGGAACAGGCGCGGGATGAACTGCGTTGTGGTGAGGAGCAGAGAGCCCGCCAGGCACAGGAATGGAACAGGCGCGGGATGAACTGCGTTGTGGTGAGGAGCAGAGAGCCCGCCAGGCACAGGAATTGGAACAAGCGCGGGATGAACTACATCGACTGACCGACTCGCCCGCTATGGCGTTGGGAAGCCGGATATTTAATTGCCCTTGGCTGGCTCGTTTTACTAGCATATCCTTGCGATGTTACGAACGTTTCCGTTCCCGTTATCCACGCATTCCGGGAGACTGGAACGGGCATTTCTTCAATGCGAATTACTATCAAAAGCAAAATCCTGACATTCGTTTGTCTGGGCTCCATCCTTTTGTCCATTACCTCCGCTACGGTGAAGATGAGGGTCGACAGCCACATCCTTTCTTCGATCCGAATTTTTATGCTACTCAGCTCACTGGTGAGCCACCCAGAGATAATCTTTTATTGCATTTCGTTCGCCATGGTCACCAGGCGGGGTATTCGCCGCATCCCATATTTGAACCACCCTATAAGGAGTTCAGCGTTGACGACCCGTTTTGCCAGGTTATCTATCAACAGCCTGGGCGTAGCGCGCCGAGAAGTACGAAACGACTAAAAATAACACAATTCATTTCCTCATTGGGATCTGGCGGAGCTGAGCGACAACTGTCTTACTTGTCCGCTGGCCTCAAGGCTCGTGCGCATGATGTTCGTGTCGTCACGTGGAATCTTCTCGAAGGCACAGCTGCCCATTTTCTCCCTTATCTCGAGGAAAATCAGGTTAAGGTTACGCCCCTGCCAAATGATCGGACCGATTCTTGGCCAGAGGTATTCGCACAATTAAAAATCGACTGGAGTATCTTGGCGCATGTTCCTCCGGATTACAGAACCTTGTTCATAAATCTGGTTGTCGAATTGCAGCGACATCCTGTCGACATCCTAACCAGTTGGATGGACACTTCCAACTGCCTGGCCGGATGGGCCGGATTACTGACGGATGTTCCGCAGGTTTTCCTGTTCCTGCGTAGCGTGAATCCTAGCAATTTTCCTCATCTAAATTTCTCGTGGCTGCGTCACTCCTATATCCAATTGCTAAAATCGCCTCGCATCCGTCTGGTCGCCAACTCACATGCTGGGGCGGCCAGTTATGCCCAATGGCTCGAATGTCCGCCAGAAAAAATCGATGTGATTCACAATGGGCTTGATTTTACGATTTTTGATCGGGCGAAAGAGCTGGAACCGGCACGGTGTCGGGAGGAATTGGAATTGCCCGTCGATGCGCCGGTAATCGGCGGCGTTCTACGGCTGAGTTCGGAAAAGCGTCCCCTGCTCTTCGCCAAAACGGTACGGCGCGTGCACGAAAAGATACCTGACGTCCACGCCGTGTTGGCCGGGGCTGGCCCTATGGAGGGCGAATTGCGGGAATATGTCGAACGGTATGGCATGGGCGGATACTTCCACCTGCTGGGTCAACAGAATGACGTGGCTACGATATTGCGTGCTTCCGATGCGCTTCTCCTTGTTTCAGAAAACGAGGGGTTCCCCAATGTCCTATTGGAGGCACAATACTTATGCTGTCCTCCGGTTTCCAGTCGCGCAGGCGGTTCGGAAGAAGTGATGCGTGATGGCGAGACTGGGTATCTGGTTGATGTTCACGACGAAAAGGGATTAGCGGATCGGATGATGGTTCTGTTGAAGGAACCGGAATTGAGAAAACGTTTCGCCGCAGCAGGAACAATGTGGGTACAGGAGTATTTTTCGCGGGAATTGATGGTGGATAGAGTGGAACAGGCTTATATTGCGGCTCTTCGGACGCCGCACTGATATCGGCGATGTCTGAACCGGATAGGGAAAACATGAGGGGGCGCGATAGGGGAAAAATCATGGGTTTATTCGAATATCTAAAGGATTGTTTCCGACACTCCAGTCAGGCCGAAAACGGCATCGGAATGGTGTATCCACCCTATATATCTGCTGGTAATAAGCTTTGGCAGACTGACATTCCGGGGTTGGAGGCTTGGTGTGGAGAATTGAATAGCTCATCTGCTGGTCTCGTGTTGTGGGAGAACGACATCGAACTCGGTCGGTTATTCACAGGTTCCACCAATGTCGCAGCCGGGAGTCATCCTACGCCCGTTGCACGGGGAGGAACACTGGTATTCCATACAACGGATGACTCGGATCCCAATACCAATGGCCGGCGTTATTCACTCACAGTGGCGGGCACATCGTCCCGGCCACCGCCTGGGGAAAAACCCGACGCAAACCCTATGACCTATGCCGATAAGTTGCTGCATCCGCCTTTCGACAATAACGGCGGATTGGCTTGGACTGCTACTCTGGTCAATTTGCTAGAAATCGCTGACAACTCAGCATTCCCCCGGCGCTCTCCGCTAATTGTGTTGGAGAATGATATCCCGTTGACTCCAGCTCATTGCCCACACGTTGATATTGGTCAAAAAGGTTGTGGTCGTTACTCTCATTGGAATGATCACCTCATTTTCTCTACTTCTGATCAATCCGATCCCAACACAAATGGACGTCAATACTCCATTCGAATTTATGGCGCACAGAAGGCCTTACTTACCGCTAGGTTACCTTTATGCGCTGCCCCATGGCAGCAATTTCTGCTTGATATCGACGGCAAGGCTACACCTTGCTGTTATTGGGGTGACAACACCGTCAATGTCATCTCATTAGGCAATGCCAACAAGGAGTCGCTTGAAGAAATATGGAACAATAACTCATTTATGGAATTGCGCAAAAAGATGATTGAAGGCGATCTCCATGATTACCCTTGTGCCGACTGCATGCACGCGCGAACCTCTGGTGGCTCGTATTGTTCCTACCAATACTATTTAGATTTGATCCCAGGATCTGAATCAGAGAGAAATTACTGGCTCAACCGCCAGGAATATCTGCAGGGAAAATCTCATTTAGAATCGACACCGCCCATTGTGTCGATGATCGGAACACTGGACTGCAACATCCGTTGCTCATTTTGCTCGCAATATGAAAAACGTTTATCCGGCGCCAAACAACGTCCAGAAACGATAAAAGCTTTTCTCCAATGGATCAAACGAGCGATTGTATTCAGCTGGGCGGGTGGGGAGACATTACTGGATCCGCATTTTCGCGCGTTTTTTGACGAATTTCAGAAAGAGGACAATCCAAATCTACGATTGGAAATTCCTACCAATGGAGTGCTGGCGAATTCGGCTTTTCTTCAGAAATTGCAGTCTACATTCCAAAGTTTTTCTGTAAATTTTTCTATAGTCAGTTTTAATCGTGCAATTTATGAAAAATTACATCTTGGTTCGAATTATGATGTTGTGATAAGCAATCTTGACGAATTCGTTCGAGCAAATGAGCTATCTAAAAGCAAACGGAATGGCGTCATGATTGCCTGTTGCCTCATGAAGACCAATTTCCTCGAAATGACGCATCAAATTGAGAATGCAGTCCAGCGTGATGTCCCACTGATTTTTTCCCCGGTGGTAGTGCGGCCAATCCATGAACGTTTGGACATATTTTCCGATTTCAAAAGGGAAACATCTGGATGGGAGGAAGAAATCCGACATGCAGAGGGATATTTTGATGTTCATCCGGAATTAAAGAAGTCTAGAGGATTTTCCGCTGCCGGCGCAGTGCAAGACGTCAAGCGTATCTATGAAGAAGCTAAATCCAGATACATGAATGCAATTCAATTGAAGATTATTATGACTAACGCTGAATTACCGGACTATCCATTGCCGGTGGAAAAAATAACCCATGAAAGGAAATGTCTCTACAGAGTCTGCATACCTCGCGGAGTGGCAGCCAATACGTGGCCGGTAGTGTTGGAGGATGGAAAACGCTTTGCGCCGAATGAATTTCCAGAATGGAATTTCACTCAGCCAGATACTGTGATTGTTGAGAGAGGACATTTCTTTTTTTCGCATGATCGAAAGACCGGCCAGCATTATCTATGCTTCAGCGCCTCGGATAATTCCGATCCTCGTTCCAATGATCGAGAATATGTCTTACACTGGGAAAGACGTCCAAACAAGGATATCCTTGGGAAAGAACGCATGCCCATATTATTATTTACACAAGGGTTTTGCCAAGACGCGTTCGCCTATATACGTGTCGAAGGCGCCGGAGAGCGAACCGTCGATCTGCCCCGCGCCGCCATTCCACCAAACGCGGCAGTGATTTATCTCGACGATGTCCAAGATAGCCGCTATCCCCTGATTCATTCATCCTTGGATTGCGATCGTTTGGAATCACCTGATTACGCCATTCATCTCGAGGGATATTTCTCCTGATCTAAGATACCAAGCATTACACAAAAAGGGAAAGGCTATGAGCGGGATCTGCGGGATCATACAGCATGGCGCGGACAATGGTCTATTGCTATCTATAGCAACGGACATGGTCATGACGATACGCCATCGTGGTCCCGATGGTATTGCCGTTTGGTCTGGAGACGGAGTTGCGCTGGGGCAGACGTTTTTGCACTCCCTCCCCGTTAAAGCGCTGACCCCTGCCATACCCGGAAATGAGAATGGTCGATTGCGCGTAATATTCGACGGCCATCTCTCCAATGACGCTATGTTACGGAAAGAGTTGATTGGGAGCGGTCATACGTTCTCCGGCGACGATGAAGCGGAGATCATCGCCCATTTATACGAGGAGGTGGCGGAGCGGTGCGTGGAACGTCTGCGTGGATCTTTCGCGCTCGCTGTTTGGGACGCGCGAGAACGGACACTCTTCCTGGCGCGTGATCGTATAGGCGAAAAGACATTATTTTATGCGGCGTTGCCGAATCGTTTCCTTTTTGGTTCCGAAGCCAAGGTATTGCTACAGGATCCCCATTTCACCGCAGAACCTGATCTGATCGCCATACACCATTATCTCACTTTCCAGTCTGTTCCGGCCCCGTTCTGCGCGTTCAAGAACGCCGCCAAACTGCCACCAGCGCACAGTCTTATCCTGCGGGATGGTCAGTGTGTCGTGTCAAGATACTGGAAACGTTCCTGTCTTCCCGTTCTGACCACTTCAGGATTGGAGTTGGAGGAAGAAATCCTGGAGCGCTTGAGCGGTTGCATCCGCTTGCACCTCAAAGATGATGACATACCCGGTGCGTTCCTATCTGGAGGAGTGGACTCCTCATTGATGGTGGCGCTGTTAGCCACGATGACAGGGAAACGCGTACAAACTTTCAGCATCGGTTTCCATGAAAAGGAATACAACGAAACGTTTTATTCGCGCATGGTTGCCGAGCGTTATGGAACCAATCACCACGAGGTGATTTTGACTCCGGACGTTCAGAAAATCTTCCCAGAACTTGTTTGGCACTATGATGAACCATACGCTGATAGTTCGGCCATACCTACATTTTACGCCTGTCGGGAAGCTAGGCGTTTCGCGCGCACGGTGATTCTCGGCGATGGTGGCGACGAAAATTTCGCTGGCTATGCGCGATATACAAACGTGGACGCCTTCGCCTTACAAAACGATTATCCGTCTGCGGAAGAGCGCGTATCTCGGTTTGATACGTCATGGGCGGATTTCAGGAGTGGCCGTCCAGAGGAAGATCGTAGACGCTTAGAGGATCTAACTCAGCAACGCCTGTTGTTATACCAGCGCCTGACGCATTTCCATGAAGGATACAAGGAACGCCTGTATTCCGCAGATTTCCGGCGTCTGACGCTTCCATACATGTCTGTCGATATTTTTCTGGACGCCATGCGTGAAACCGATGCCCCCGATTTTGTTGCTGCTGCCGCACAAGCCGATTTCGATCATTATCTCCCCGATACCTTGACGCTTAAGGTCGACGCAGCCGCCATGGCTCACGGTCTTGACGCTCGTGCGCCTATGCTGGATTACGAATTCGTGCAATTCGCCGCGAGAATTCCATCCGCTTTCAAATTGGAAGACGGTCGCAACGGCAAAGCTGTTTTGAAGCGAATAGCCGAACGCTTTCTGCCTCGGGAACTGTTGTACCGGAGGAAGATGGGATTTGGCGTTCCGATTGAGCACTGGTTCCGCACCGAACTCAAGGAAATAGCCTACGATACTCTACTTGGTAAACGCGCAAGTGAACGTGGCTATTTTTGTCGCCCCTATGTCGAAGAAATTCTTACCCGACATCAGAATGGGGAATCGTATCAGTATTTCCTCTGGAATTTGCTGATGCTGGAGTCATGGCACAATCAGTTCATCGACAATGCCAGCCAATTACGAGGGGCGCAGGCACGGGAAAATGCCCTTAATAATGCAGGGAGCCTGTTTCGGAACACGCTGGCAGTCACGAACTCCATGGCGGTTGTGGCTGACACGAATACAACTGCCATGAAAGGCGAGCGTGAAACGCAGCAAGCGGACTGGGATACGAATTGCGAGTGTAAAAGTCTCCGCCGTGAATACGATTGTCTGGTTCAGCAGTATGTCCGCACCGTATCGCAACCATTCCATCGCGCCGCCAGATGGATTAACCGAAATAGCGTCATACGCGTCTTGATCGCAAGAGTTGTGATCTGGTTGGATCGTCTGAGAGGACGGGGCGCGCTGCAAGATTTTCGCAAGTGTCCTTTTTTTGATGCAGCGTATTATTTAAAAACGTATCCGGACGTGTTGTCTGCGGGTGCGGATCCAGCAGAGCATTATTTGAAATGCGGAGCGGCGGAAGGCAGAAGACCAACTTCATGGTTCGATTCTCAATTCTATCAGAGCCGGTATCCGGATGTGGCGGAATCGGGAATGAATCCACTGCTGCATTTCTATCATTTTGGTTTTACGGAAAAACGTCTGCCAAACCTTTTCTTCTCATGGGATCTTTATTCCGGAGAGAGCTTGGCGGATTTCCTGGAATATATTCGTCCCCTATCGGTCAGCCCCAATCCAGCAACCTATTTGTCTCTTCCCGTCCGTGCTGTGACTGCTCTCGAGACGCCATTGTTTCCCATCGTTCATTATATCGATTCTCTTGCCGCTGGAGGAACAGAAAGACAGGCGGCTCTTTTAATGATGCAGGCATATGATGCCGGACATTCTGTCCGCCTAGCAGTAAATCAGAAATTGGAAGGCGAAGCGGCCCACTATTGGTCGCCCTTAGCGAAAAGAAACATTCCGGTCATTCACCCGGGAGAATCCGCTATCAGCCATCCTGAGCTTCGGGAGCGTCTGCTGGAAGCAGGTGCAGCCAATATACTGCCGTTCATCGCCGAGGAAATTCGAATGCCGGTTTTCGCCTTGGCGATGGAACTCATAGATGCCCCCCCACAGGTACTGCATGCGTGGCTGGACGGTTCCAATATCATTGCAGGCTGGGCAGGGTTGCTTGCTGGGGTGCCGTCCATCGTGCTTTCCTGGCGCAGCTTGAATCCAGAATATTTTCCGCAATTCCATCAGCCGTGGATGCGGCGACAATACCGCCTGCTTTCCCGACATCCAAACGTGTCTTTTATTGTCAATTCCGAAGCTGGACGCAGAAGTTATGCGGAATGGCTTGACTTGGATCCAAAACGGATTCCCGTTATTGTCAACGGGTTTGATGAGGAATCTCTGCCTGAACCGTTGCCCGCCGCAGTTCTTGACTTCCGTCGCCAATTTGGCGCGTCGTGGAGTGATCCCGTACTATGCGCCGTTATGCGCCTGGAAGAGGAGAAACGGCCGCTTTGGATGCTGTCGGTGGTGGCCGCTCTGCATCGAGAGTGGCCGCGCCTTAAGGTTCTTGTTGCTGGCACAGGGAGCATGGCAGAAGCGATGAAATCTGAAATACGGCGCCTGAAACTGACAGAAACGGTGTTCTTACTGGGTCGTTGCAAAGAAATTCCTACATTGCTATCCGCAAGTGATCTGTTTTTGCTGACCAGCCGCGTTGAAGGTTTGCCGAATGTTTTGCTTGAGGCGCAGTGGTTCGGATGTGTACCGGTGTCCACGTCGGTTGGTGGCGCTTCGCAGGCGATTAATGAAGTCAGCGGATGTCTGTGCTCGCTTGACGATCAAACTGATTTCATCGAAACCGTCGCTCAGCTCTTACGCGATCCCGATCGGCGCAAGGTTATGAGCCAAGCGGGCCGGCAGTGGGTTCGCTCCGCCTTTCCTGCAGAACAGTCGTGGCGGCAAACGCTGGAGCATTATCGGGCGACTTTATCCTTTGCCTCTTCCACCTGCTCCGGAGATTAGGATCGCATGACGAATTCAGAGTCCATCCCAACCTCCTCCGTCACTGCCTTGTCCAGTTATCCACGGCGGACTGGAAAAATTTCGCGCTTGTTAGACTATTTGTATTTCGGCTTAAAGGTGCACCGCTCCCCGTATTTCGATATTTCGTATTATCGCCGTTTCAACCCGGATATTCCCGCGAACTGGTTGGCGGCATCCGCACATTACGCTTTACATGGGTGGCGAGAAGGTCGTAACCCTTCTGCGTTTTTTCATACTGGTTACTTTGTGCAGGAAAGCCATTTTCAATCTACATTATCTGGAGGCTGCCCCCTGTTTTCCCCGCTGACCTCCAAGGCTTCCTTCCGGTGGCCGACCGATCTACCTTTCGGCGATCATGTTCCTAGCCTGGAAGAAGCGTACACTCATTATCCTGAAATTATCAACAAGCGTTCCATTCATTCTGCATGTCCCCGGGTGGCCGCATACACGCATTCAATGGAACTGCAGGGAGCGCCGCGCTCGTTACTAGAGTTGTTGACAGCGCTTTCAGCTAGTGGAACTATTTATCCGATCATTTTTTATGATCATGAAGGCCCCTTGTTGGAAGAATATCTCAGTGCAGGTTTAAGAACAGTGAAATTGCCTCCAGTGGATTGGTCAAAGGATATTTCACGGAGGGAAGTCGAATGCCGCCTACGACGCCAAAGTGATTTTGTGGCAAAAGAGGCCGCCCCAGACATAGTTCTTGGAAACACGATATACGCATGGTGGCTGGTTGATGGCGGATTGCAGCGTGGTTATCCTTGCGTCTGGATTATCCGTGAAAGCGAAGAACCCTTCATTCAACTGGAACGAGAAAACCCCTATATCCGATACGCAGCGCAATGTGCTTTGCGACGAGCAGATGCCGTAGTATTCGTATCTCAGTTTTGTCGTGAAAAATATCGCGATTATGATGTTGCAAACCGTCATCAAGTAATTCATAACGGTTTTCCCTCGGAGCGGTTCACTGGAATAGATAAATGTCAGGCGGATGAAATTAGACAGGCGATTCGTCGTCGTTTGGGCTGTCCCGAAGAGACTCAGGTATTTCTTTCAGTGGGGACGATATGTGCCGGGAAGGGGCAATTGGATCTGTTGGAAGCCTATCTGCGGCTGCGTCGGCAGGGAGAACGGTGTGTGCATGTTTGGATGTTGGGAGATCCGGCGGATGACTATGGGCAAGCCTTGGTCAGGCGTGCGGCTCAATTGCCAGACGATCTTCGTGCTGGCGTACAGAGGATTCCAGCGACAACAGATGTCATGCCATATTATCTTGCTGCCGATTATTTTGTCCATTGTGCCCGTATGGACAGTTTTCCCAAGGTGATTCAGGAAGCGGCGTATATGGACTTACCTACCCTGACAACGCAGGTCGGCGGCATTACGGAGATGATCTCCGACGGGCAGACGGGGATTTTTTATCGGCCCGGCGACATCCGGGATTTGTCGTCTAAAATGCTCAAATGGCTTCGTTGCCCTGAATCAGCGCAGACACTGGCTACAGCTGCCCGTGAGGCATTAAGTATTTTTTCTTTTCCTGACATGCTGGCAAAATATCAGGAGATTGTTCATGGCGTTCAATGAAAAGCACTCTGTTCGATTCAGCGATTCCGCAAGGAAATCTGTCGACCTTTACCAACCATCCGCTTGTTCTCCTGATCGTGCCGAACAAGGGATTTTTCGCATCGCGGGTTGGATTATTTGGTGGTTGCTCTCGCTCTATGCCGCCTTTTGGGTAGGATCTAATCTTTGTAGCTTTAATGATGCGTCGTCTCCAGGCAGGATTGTCGAAGAAGTTTCACCTTCCTCAACAACGGAGAATATATCGTCCTTACGACTCCCTATTTCAGAAAAAAAAGCGGCTGCCCCCTTGTTGTCGGAATTAACTTCTAAGGTGTTGTCGCCGGACGCAATCCGTGAATGGAATCCACCTGGCCATGCCTATTATATCTCATTACCAGAGTTTACTGCTTTTGCAGATACGAATGAACTCCCATATCGATCCGAATTAGTATTGTTCGAAGACGGGGTAGTTTTGAGTGATAGGCATGTGGTACATCGCAGTATCGCAAAACAAGGAATGGGTGATTATTCTCATTGGGGTGACGGATTGATCTTTTCAACATCTGATAACACCGATCCAAGAGTAAATGGTCGTCAGTATTCTATAGCTTATGGCGAAACGGCTGTGTCGCTCACAATGCCGAATACTATGCTCATTTTCCGCAACCTTAAAGTAAACTGGGATGATATTCTGCAATTCTTCAATATTTCCGAGATAGCGAGTATGCCGATAATTTTAGGGACATTTTCTATTCCGGGAAACATTCAAGGCTCTACTAATTGGACAGAAATAATTAATTATGGCACAGATCTTATTTTTCCAAATTTCGGTGCATGGTATCTATCTACTTCTATAGGAAAAATGAAGATTTTATTATTAGATCCTAATGACTCCGAAATTCAAACTATTATTGATATTGCTTCTTTTTTATCTCAGAACACAATTCATAGTCGCGCAGACGAAGATTGCGATCTATCAACTAGACTCAGAAGACTTTTCGGTTCTGATCAGCCTTTGCGTTTATGGTGCGGCAGTGCGAGTGGAATGATGTCTTTGTTAGCAACATCGAATGGTGATTTTCATGTCACTGTACTTGGATTCAGCGAGCA
>QMCD01001092.1_pt1 | contig 17345 bp, 14 predicted proteins | sample 1821841 | NCBI WGS metagenome assembly QMCD01 (sample SAMN01991225, study PRJNA193472) | Termite gut metagenome, whole genome shotgun sequencing project. | isolation source: worker | host: Macrotermes natalensis
CAGCACATACAACATATAATTTAGAAAAATTTGACAAAAAAATAAGCCTATACAAAGGCTTTGCGCATTTCTTTAATTACTTAACTGTTGAAGACCCGGTTTTATGGAATATACAGAGGGATACGGGCAGTTAATGATTGCATATTTAGCGGAAATACATTATTATTTAAAAGTAGAATAAGCTATGTATACAACTAATAGGTGTGCATTTAAATAGGACGAACAGTAATTAAAAAGGAGGGGCTGCGGCAAGACTGCCCGGCGGCAAGCAGGATGGAAAATAAGTTTGATACCCAGTTATTAATTGAAGGAAATGACCTGTCAGAAGATGAAATAGCCGATTATATCAGCGGGAATATCGAAGGAGATTCCTTGCTTGCGGTCGGGGACGAGACTTTGATCAAGGTCCATTTCCACACTGATGAGCCTTGGAAGGTGCTGGAATACTGTGCTTCTAAGGGTGAGGTTTATAGCGTTATAATAGAAAATATGGAACGGCAGACAAAAGGCCTTGAAGGCTGATGCGGAAGGATTCTCAGGTGTCGAATTATGTATCGTATATTTGTTAAAAGAATGCTGGACATCCTGTTCTCCGTGCTGATATTGGCGGCCTTCAGCCCTTTATACTTGCTTCTTATTGCCTTGGTCCGCATTAATCTGGGTGCGCCGGTAATATTCCGGCAGGAACGGCCAGGACGGCAGGGCAAGATATTCCGGCTATACAAATTCCGGACGATGAATGAGAAAAAGGATGAGGACGGAAAGCTTTTGCCGGATGCCCGGCGTCTGACTAGATTCGGCAAGCTGCTTCGGGCTTCCAGCCTTGATGAACTGCCGGAGTTGGTCAATATTTTAAGGGGTGACATGAGCTTTATCGGCCCCAGGCCCCTACTGGTGCGATATCTGCCCTATTACACGGAGGCTGAAATGCACCGGCATGATGTCCGGCCCGGTCTGACCGGTATGGCTCAGGTGAACGGCCGCAACGCGCTTGATTGGGAAAAAAGATTTCAATATGACCTAGATTATGTGAATCATGTGAGCTTCCTGACCGACTGTAAAATCTTGTTCCTGACGGTTGGCAACGTCATAGGCCGCCGCGGGGTACAGTCGGGAGCGGAACAGACTGTTCCTGATTTTGATGCGTACAGGAGCGGGCGGAGTGACTTTTCATGACGGCAGGAGGGCGGTTATGGCGGACGGAAATGTTAATGATATTAGTTGTAAGGTAAGCGTGATTCCCCTGTTTGAGGCTAAGCTGCCGGAGACACCGATCAGCCGTCTTTCCCCTGACTATGACGGGGGGGCTAATGAGCTGTTTATCAAAAGGGATGATCTTCTGCCATTTTCATTCGGTGGCAATAAGGTGCGGAAAGCGGCCGAGTTTTATCAGGAAATACAGAAAATAACCCCGGATGTCATCATGACCTATGGATCGGCGGCATCCAATCACTGCCGTGTAATTGCGAACATGGCAAAAGCGATGGGGCTTTCCTGCCATCTGATTACCCCGGAAGAAGAGGCAGATTTACGTCCACATTATAACAGGCAGTTGACGGAAGCCTTAGGCGCAACGGTGGAGACCTGTGCGGTGGAGCGGGTGGCAGATACTATAAAAGAGCGGGAGCAAGCATTTATTAGCGAAGGTAAGACTCCTTATTTTATCCAAGGCGGCGGCCATGGCAGCTTAGGAACAGCGGGGTATGTGAAGTGCTATCGGGAGATAATGCAGCAGGCAAAGCAGGAAGGGCGGACATTTGACTATATCTTTCATGCATCAGGAACCGGGGCGACCCAGGCTGGCCTGATCTGTGGCCGGCTCTTGAACATGGAAAGCGGCGGTCCGGATATCATCGGTATCAGCATCGCCCGACCGGCCATGCGGGGGAAGAATGTTGTCAAGGAGAGCATCCAGGCTTATCTGGGGGAACGTTTTGCGGATCTCTTTCATGAAGAAGCACTGACATTTATTGATGATTCGGTTCTGGGCGGCTACGGAAAATATAACGAACAGGTTCTTAAGGCCATTGATCAGCTCTTGCATAAAGACGGGATATATGCCGACACGACTTATGTGGGCAAGGCTTTCTATGGGATGCAGCAATATATAGAGAAGCATAGTATAGCTGGCAAAAAGATCCTGTTTATCCACACTGGCAGTACGCCGCTTTTCTTTGATGGGCTTATTCCCGGTATAGATTTTCTAGATAAGGGAAATTACACTAATCAATTACGTGAGCAAGCACCGGAGTTATTTAAGCTAAAAGGAGGCATCATATGAGTAAAGTTTTATATACTAAAAAGCAATTAATTAATGCACAGAAATTAACTAAATCAAATCATAAAAAATATAACGAAGGTATTGTTGAAATGGGATGTAATGCTTTTATTACTCCTCAGCCAAAGCAAAACATCAATATGAAAAAATACGAAAAATAAAGTAGATAATGATGGGCAGACATAATAAATACAGAAAACATGCATGAGGTAACGAGATGAAAACGTTCAACGTGCGCATATTGTACGCCTATAAATTTATCAGTCAGTGTTTGCCTATCTATGCGTTTTATACGATTTTATTCGTACAGCGCGGGCAGAGCACTACCGAAATCGCCGTTTTAATTGCCCTGTGGAGCGCCTTTACCATTGTCTTTGAAGTTCCTTCCGGCATCCTGGCGGACAGATGGAACCGCAGAAATATACTGGTACTGTCGGCGGTTTTTCAGGGCGTGTGTTTTATTGTATGGTTTTTCGCGCATACGTTCTTGATATTTGCAGCAGGCTTTGTATTCTGGGCTGTTTCGGGGGCATTTGCCTCAGGAACGGAAGAAGGGCTTATCTATGATAACCTAAAATACGACGGCAACGAGGCAAGCTTTGCTGACGTATACGGAAAAGCACAGTTTTACGCCAACGCCGGCACGGTCGTCGGGCTGGCGACAGCTGGCGTTATGGCAAGCTTTATCAGTATTGAGGCCATCACGCTGATATCTGCGGCGGTCTGTTTCATCAACATCATTTTTATAATACAGCTGCGGGAGAAAAACTATTACTCCGCGCGTCTTAAAATTGAAAACGAAGCACCGGGTTTCCTTTCAACATTCAAGGAGGCGGGGGCTTTTATTAAAGGCAGCAAAATAGCGCTGCTTGCCATATTGTTTTTAGTGCTGGTCGCGAATACCGGTAACTATCTGGACGAGTTCGACGCGCTCATTGTCAATGACATGAGACTTACGCCGATATGGGTAAGCGTTATTCTGACGGTGAGATTCATCTTCATCTCGCTAGGCGATATTCTGGCTCCAAAACTAAAAGGCGTGTTTTCGTCGGTAAATAGGATATTCCTTCTCGGCGGTGTAGCATGTGCCCTGCTTGCCGTCTTTGCCGTGATATGGCATCAGTACGCCATTCCGCTTCTGGGTCTTGCCGTGATGTTTATGGCCATAACCGAGATTCTCCTAGTGGACGCCTTGCAGGGCGAAGTCAAGGAAGAAGGCCGGGCGACAGTGACGTCGATCTACAGTGTGGGACAAAATGTCGTGATGATATGTTTTAGCCTGATTTACGCGGCGCTGGCCGGTTTCCTTGCCCTGTCGCTGGTTTACCTCATCATCGCCATAGTGGGTATTGCCGGCACGGCAGCATTTAGCTTTTCGCGGATAAGAAATGTGAGTTTTAAGAATGGAGGCAGTATCGAAAAAGATAAAATTTAATTAATGTAAGGAGGAGGGTTCGTTTTGAAGAAAAAAGTATTTATGACTGTCATTATCATTATCATGGTCTTGGTAGCATCGTCTGCGGGTTGCGGCCCGGCAAAAGATTTTGAATATGAGTACAGCGCCGAGTTGGAGGGCTTGGTGATTACTAAGTATACGGGCAGTTCAATCAAAGTCAAAATACCAGAACAGATAGAGGGGGAACCAGTTACGGGAATTGGCAAGCACGCTTTTTATGGCTGCATAGGATTAAGCAGCGTCACGATTCCGGAAGGCGTGACAGAAATTGGTGACGGTGCATTTGATTACTGCCCAGAATTAACAAGTATTACGTATGAAGGGGTGATTTATAACGACTTAATAGATATTCCTATTTATTATACTTCCGCTAAGGACTTTGAGTATGAGTACATTTATGAGATGAAGGGCATGGTGATTACAAAGTATACAGGCAGTTCGCCCAAAGTCAAAATACCCAATAATATAGATGGTAAACCAGTCACGGGGATAGCTGCGGGTGCTACGAGTACGCTAAAGGAAGACGGCGGTGTCTTCCAGGGAATTTCTGAGGTGACGATTCCGGAAAGCGTGACAAGTATTGGCGATGGTTCTTTTTATGGTTGCGAAGGATTAATTAGCATTACGTTGCCGGATGGTGTGACAGGAATTGGTGTCAGTGCATTCGATGACTGCACAAGATTAACAAATATTACATATAAAGGAGTAATTTATAGCAATATAACAGACATTCCGATTTATTATAATTCCGCTGAGGACTTTGAGTATGAGTACAGTGAAAGATTACAGGGCATGGTGATTACAAGGTATAAAGGCGGTTCGCTTAAAGTCAGAATACCGAAAATGATAGAAGGGAAACCGGTTACGGGAATAACGGCGCATCCTGATGGGATAAAAACCGAGGGCTCAATAATAGTCGAGAGTGTATTTAAAGGCATTTCTGAGGTGACGATTCCGGAAAGCGTGACAAGTATTGGCTTTGGCGCCTTTTGTGGTTGTAAAGAATTAGTTAGCATCACCATCCCAGAGGGTGTAACAGAAATTGATCAAATCGCATTCAAGGGCTGTACCGGATTGACCAGCATCACCATCCCGGAAAGCATGATAAGTATTGGCGGCAGTGCATTCATGGATTGTACCGGCTTGACAAGCATTACAATTCCGGAGGGCGTGACAATTGGAAACTATACATTCTCAGAATGTACCGGGCTGACCAGCATCACAGTCCCGGAAGGCACAACAAGTATTGCTGATGGTGCTTTTCATGCTTGCAGAGGATTAACTAGCATCACCATCCCAGAGGGTGTAACAGAAATCGGCATTGGTGCATTCGGGAGCTGTACAGGGTTGACCGACATCACCATCCCAGAAAGCGTGACCAGTATTGGAAAGGGCGCTTTTGATTTATGCAATGGATTAACTAGCATCACGATACCAGAAGGAGTGACAGAAATTAATGACACTACATTCGGTAACTGTAAAGGCTTGACCAGCATCACCATCCCGGAGGGCGTGACAAGTATAGGCGGTTACGCATTCGTAGGATGCGACAAGCTGGCCAGCATCATCATTCCGGAAAGCGTGACCAGTATTGGTGCCGCCGCTTTTTCTGGCTGCGACTCATTAGTTAGCATCACGATCCCAGAGGGGGTGACAGAAATTACTGGCGGTATGTTCGCAGATTGTACTGGATTGACCAGCATCACGATCCCGGAAGGGGTGACAATTATAAGAGATTACGCATTCTCGGGATGCACTAGGCTGACCAGCATCACAATTCCAGAAAGTGTGAGAGATATATACAGCCACACGTTCGAAAGCTGTGACAGACTGACTAGCATTACATACAATGGGTATACCTACGGCAATATCGAGGACATCACAAATATTAATATAATAGATGAACCTGTGCATTGGGCGCAAGAAGTTTGGCATATGTAAGATAGGATAGAGCCCTTAAGATAATGGATTATAAGACCAACATCATTGAAGCGGATCATATTAAAGGTTGCGGCTCGCCTTCGGGCGGGCTGTCTTTTATTAACCTGCTGTGGCTTTCCGGAACGTAAGTTACCATCGAAAATGCCAAAACATCTTAGGTGTTAATCCATAGTGTTTTGGAAACAGTCGCTGGCATTGCCTCGCGCTGAAATGAAGTCTTTGGTAAAGCGCGTCCGCTGTCACAGGCGGGGTATCAATTAACTCATTAAAAAGACGAACAAATTCAGATTACTGTTTACATTAAAAACTATCTTGGTTGTCTGTAAAAACGTATAAAATGTTAAAGGAATTAGATATAAGAATTATTTATGATTATGAAAAAATAAATCCACAAAACAAAATAATAGATATTATAAACTAAATATTGAAAACTAAAAACAAAAAGTTGGGCATTTAAATCATGAGACTTTATATATCACCGCCATTCTGATGACTTTTAAAATAAAAATTAGATTTGCCTCTAGTGTCAAATATGATTATTAAAATGGTAGATACAACAATTTCTATAAATTTAAAATCATTGACTATCACAATAAATATGTTATAATGATGTAAATGTGTGTAAAATATTGGGGGAATTTATATAAAAGAATAATTTTAGGATATTTTATGCGATAAAATATGATGGTATAGGATATACGTGCTATGGAAAAGAGCTTAGACTTGCCGAGCATGAACTAAATAATATTATGCGACAGTTTGGAAAAGATAAAACAGTTATATTATGTCGCACAGACTTTCTACAACAAAAATGGCAGGCCGGATTTATATGTTTGAGAAAGGATGCCTGTTAGAGAAAGGTAATCATGATGAACTTATTCAATCAAATGGAAAATGCGCTGAAATGTTTAATTACAGGCAAGAAGTACAGATAAAAATTTAAAATGCAAAATGAAGGGGATATAATGAAAAGAATACTACCGATTTTTAATAATCCGCCGTTAATAGGTGTGGACGACTACACACATATACTTTCAATTGTTTTGACTCATCCCAAGGCATACGCATGGATGGCCGAGAATTATGTTCAGCTAATAGGTGATGGAAATTTGGACAATGATATTATGTTATATAATTTTATCAATCATAACATTTTATACAATACAGAATATTATTTTGTAGCAAACAACAAATCATGCCCATTTTTAGATATATATCGAGATTCTTATTTGGAATGTCATAATAAGAATATATCTATTGTTGATTACCTAAAGTCTAAGATTAACAATGATTTTTATATATTTTTATTTCTTGATACTTCAAAAATTCTTGCGTATAATAATAGCGTTCCAGAAAGACATTGTCCGCTTATTTTTGGATTTGATGATGATGATGAAATATTTTATTTTCGAGATTATTGCAGTTTGCATTATAAAACTCATACAGCGAAATATAAAGAGATAGAGCAAGCAGTTAATAGTTTTCTGACATCACAAGCTATTAGAGAAACAGTTGATTATGATATAATATATCAATATGGAATAAACCGTATTCGTTTAATTGATATTGATTACATGTTTAATGTTGACAGACTGAAACTGTTGTTACAAGATTATTTGGATGGCAATCAGATGAAAAATATATATTCTAAATTTATTAACAATAAAGGCTATTCATATGGAATAAGTGTTTATGATGTGACAATAACTGCCTTAGAAAAATATTTAGAACAAGACTCAGATAATATAGGAAGATTAGTTAGATATGTACAATATATTGATCATAAAGTAGCTATGCAAATAAGAATTGATTTTTTAAAAAGTAATAATTTTATTAAACAAAGTGATTTTGAAAGATTGTATAGTGCTTTTGAAGAGGCTAAAAAAATAGCTCATATCATGCGAAATTTTTATATGAAATATTCCATAACCAAAAATAAAAAAAATATATACAAGATGATCGATACTCTAAAGCAATTAAAAGATATAGATATTAAATATATTAAGGAATTGTTGGAAATATTATCAAGATAATGGTTACTATAACCTTGGTTCTTGTCCTCTCAGGACGAGCCCGGAATTGATACATTTCCTACTTAAAGGCCTTGCAGCACCACCAGAAGAAAATGCAGCTGCTCTGCGGTGACACCTACGTCAGAAATGACTACATCTGCAAATGGGACGACGGCAGGCCGCTGGAGCCGGGGTATATCAGCAAGAAATTCGCCAAGATGATCAAATCGTCCCCCCTCCCCCAGATCCGGTTCCACGACCTCAGGCACTCAACAGCAAGCATCCTGATCGGCCTGAAGTTCGGCCTCAAAGAAGTCTAGGAATGGCTCGGACACAACGACATCTCCACCGTGTTTGAATTATAATATTAGTACATTTTATTTTACTTTCGTGATACACTTTAAGCTCAATTGAGATGTTCTTTGTTGCACCACATCGGTGCGTCTCTTCAGATCAGATATCAAATAAAAAAATAATGAAATATAAGGGTATAATTTATCACATCACTGACCATTTGAATGGAGACTTGATGTGATAGGAAAGAATGTAACATTATTTGTTAATTTATAAAACCTGCTAAACATAAATCAGTTGTAAGAACTTCTTTTTTGTGACACTCCGAAAATAAGAGCAAGCATAATGATAGTTGCAGCCACGGTAATAGCTATTCCGATTGTTTCATTAATCGGTTTTGGCGTAAACATTACAAACCGTGCTGTAAAAGTAAAAATCTTATGTGAAAAATATGAGAAAATATTCCTGAAATCGTATGTGCCTAAAACCGGAACAAACAAACCATACAGCAATAAGGCAATTGCGGGAATCACCATGCTTTTCGCTAAGAAGCCGATGCAGAATCCTGCGACAATATAAAAGCATATAACCAGGAATGATAACAACCCCTGTAGAGGAACCCCATATTCATAATTAAAAATATCAATTGCATAATTTTCAATGGGAATCTGTCGGGATACAATAGCATTGACAATAAAGGAACCAGCAAAAACTAATAGTAAGCTGATGGTCAAAGTAATGAACATGACGATTATAACCGACATGATCTTACCAAGTAAAATATCAATCTGACGATTACGGACAGAGCCGAATTTGTATGTCTTGAACTTAAAATCATATGTTGCCACGTAAGCAGCATAAATTCCAAACAGTAGAGTACAAAAAACGAAAACAAGGTATTCAAGGGTATTCCCAATAATATTTTGCGGCTTCAGATTCTGGATGGAAACAGAAAGGGCAATAAAATCTTCCTTCAGTGGATTATCAACTATTCTTGCGTTTCCGTCAACATATGAATTGTTATCAGCCTCTAAAGCTTCAATAATATCGATTCCATTTTCCATATAGGTTTCTTCGGTGGTTTTATATCTTCTATAGGAGGAAAATACATCGTTATGCAACCCTAGCAGATGAGCGGCACATAAAAACAGCAATATAATAAAAACGATGAAGATTCTTTTGGAATGCCACTGATAATATAACTCATTATTAACTATGTGAAATATATTGCTTGTAAATTTCATATAGATTTGCACCGCCTTTCTCATACTGTTCGGCATAAATAATACTTTTGTTATGTAACACTAATAATTTATCTGTAATGCTTTCGTAAAACTCAAAATGATGTCCTGTTGAAAGGATGAGGGCATCTTTCTTTAGTTCAATCAGTTTTTCACGCAGCACTTCCAATGTCTCTATATCAAGCCCGTTTGATATTTCGTCAATGAATAAATACTTGGGCTTAAATATAATAGCGGCTGCCATGGCCAATTTTTTGCGTTCCCCCAAGGAATAGTTTTTTACCAGTTGTCTAAGTTTGTAATCCGTCAGTAATTGAAGTTTTACAACTTCATTTTTATGGAAAGATGCGGAATTTCCCAACATAATCCGGATATTCTGATAACCGTTCAAATCGTTATAAAGGGGGATGTCATCAAAAATAGGAAATACCTCATGTCGTATATCGTGGAAGCTGCTTCCTGAGAATAATATAATGCCATTATAGGATTCTAAACTTAATAAACATTTTATCAATGTGGTTTTTCCACTGCCATTACTGCCCATCAGAAAGTAAATATTATTATCCGATAGCTGCAAAGTAATATTGTTCAATACATATTCTGACGCATAATTCTTAGTTAAACTATTTATTTCAATCACGTTTTGTGTCTCCTGTAATATGTTTTATGCACATCACTTTAGACGTATAAAATGATGCGGTTATGCTATCTTTACTATTAGTACCTGATCATCCAATTATACGGCTGATATGTACCTGAATAATTTATTATTGCCAAGTATCAAACCCACCACTGGCGGTTCCCTTGAGAAAATCTGTAAAATCAGAATTGTAAACGGTCACATCACCCCATGGGGTTACTACGCCGGCACCGATAGTTTTTTCGGCTCGATAAGTAACGGAACTTGAGCTGCTGCTATGCTTTGAAATGCCTCCTTCTCTAACTATGTTGGGGAAAATGAATCCACTATCTTGCCATCCAGTACTACTGGTGATTGAACTGCCATTGCTTATCCATTCAATAAAGTCCTCGCTCCATGCCAGTACGGATCCGCGATATAATGAGCCTCTGTAACCAGTTGCAGCAGCTTTGGCCAAGCGGCCTCCAACCACATCAACATCTGACACAACATTATTTTCAAATGCTTCTATGACGGCTCTTTGTTCGGAAGTTAGTTCATTATTTAATAAACTTGAATCTTCAGCGGCACTTACTGTTATTCCCATAGTTAACACCATAATCAGAGTTAATATTATACTTAATTTTTTCTTCATTATATAAGTCTCTTTCCTGTATCCATATGTGATAGCATAACCCGCATCTGCTAATATAAGCATCTATATTATACAACAAGTATATTAACAAAACAAGTGTTATAATATCAAGTAAATGACATCGCAATATCCAGAAATACTAGCATTATCATTATTAACTCCAAATTGGACATAATTAAAAATAAAACATAATATTTGTCGAAATAAGGGATTTGCATTGATATTTTAGAACTAATATCTTTTTTAAGGTAGTGTCAAGTAAGCTACAAAAAAAACGGGTCAAAAAATAGGCCCAATGAACCTTGAAAAATGTAGAAAAGGGCACAGCTGCCCTTTTCTGCTTTTAAGGATGATCCGTGAGCCTTATGTCAACAGACTTTCGCGGCATATCCTCACAGACGGCAAGCCGTCTGCTCCGGTATTCCACGGTTCTATTAACAAAAGGAAGACGGCGGTGTATTCCGGGGCATTTCTGAGGTGACAATTCCGGAAAGCGTGACAAGTATTGGCTTTGGCGACTTTTATGGTTGTAAAGAATTAGTTAGCATCACCATCCCAGAGGGTGTGGCTATTATAAGAGACTATGCATTCTCAGGATGTACCGAGCTGACCAGCATCACAATTCCAGAAAGTGTGAGGGTACTGCGATCTATTCGGATGAGGGTGACCGCTTTTCTTTTATTTTTAATAAGAATAATGATATGCATACCATAACGGATGACGTAACAATAGTTCCGATCATATTAAGTTCTATTGAGAAAACCGTAGCAACAGCATTGAGCGTGGCATGGAATAAAACACAGAGCCAGATACTTCCTGTTAGTCTTCTTATCACGGCAAGGCTGAATGAAAAACCTATGAAATAGATAAAGAATAACCCGAAATTCATATTTTGTTGAGCTGTACCATCCATAAAAAAGAGCGGTATATGCCATAATACCCAAATGGTACTGGTGACTAATGTAGCAAAACTAAAAGGTATACTCTTTTCAAGGTTTGGCTGCAAAACATATCGCCATCCAGCTTCCTCCAAGCCCCCTTCAACAATACCTGTGAGGCTATAGAGTATTAGGAACCAGAGAGGCGTAGAGAATGTGAAGATTCCTGTTATTAAACCCGACATGATATAACAGACCAGAAAGAATAAAACAATAAGGTAGAAAGTGGGTTTTTGCTTTATACCAAATACATTCTTTAACCACTCTTTTATCGGTACTCCCGATTTTGTTAACACAATGAATGAAGCGAGTGTGGTTGATGCTCCGCCAATTATATATACGGGAAAAAAGAGGATAGAGTCACTTTTGAGATATCCAAATTGCTGGGCGGTTAAGATACCTCCCCAGGTAAACCCCATTATTAGAAATGTTATCAACAAATACCATAGAGTAATTTTTCTTATTTGTGTTTTATGCACTCAAAGTCCTCCGATTCGCCTTGTCGTTCTAGACTGTGTTTAATCTTTTGTGGCTACTTTTATATCGTTGCTCCCGCTATGCCATTATGCATAGTATAGCAGGAAAACACTGCAAGAACAAGCGCCCATTCTTAATTATTTTCCCTGAATTATTTGCCGGCAGAGGTGTTCCATCTGACCGGCAGAAATGAAATAGTATGGCAATATAAAATGTTAATATAGTAAATAAAAAAGTTATTTTTTGATAGCAAAAATAATAAATATATAAAACAAAAATCGATAAGATCAATAAATAAATATCAAAACCTTAAATTCAAGTAGCTGGAATATCTGAATTAAATTTACCACTAGTTATAGGTAATTATTAAAATGACGAATATAACAATTTGTTATAAGTCAAAAAACATTGACTATTACAATAAATATGTTATAATGATGTAAATGTGAGTAAAATATTCGGGAAATTTATATAAAAAAATAATTTTATGAGATTTCATGTGGTAAATTAGGATGGTTTAGTGACGGATGGTGTTTTATTTGAACTATAAGAAGAGGTAGCAATATGAATGTTAAAAGTATGGTAAAGGACATATATCCGCTTACGCCCATTCAGGAATGGATGTTATATAATTATTTGCCGAACAAAGATTCCGGTGCGTATTTTATACAGTTTCACATCATTCTTGCAAATGATGTGGATATACAATCGATGGAAAAGAGCCTAGACTTGATCGTAGAAAAATATGACGTACTGAGAAGCAGTATTGTGTATCAGGGGATCAAAAGTCCCAGACAAATCATTTTTCAGACAAAAAATATATCTGTGAATTATCAGGATATTACTGATCTTGAACCGGCTATCCGGGAAGAATATATTGACGAATGGAAAGCAAAGGATAAAAAAAGAGGGTTTGATTTAACGCGGGATCCTTTGACACGTATGAATCTATTTAAAACAGGCGAGGGAGAGTTCGTACTGATATGGAGCTTTCATCATATTATCGTTGACAGTTGGTCTGGTTCTAAAATAGTTGTTGATTTTTTTGATATTTACAATGTGATTACACGGAATCAGCAATATATTTGTGAGACAGAGAAAAAGGATTCATTTAAAAACTACGTTGAGTGGCTGGCGGGGCAAAACAAAGCTGCCGCTTTATCTTATTGGAGCCATTATTTAAACGGTTATGATACATTTTGCAGGATACCGGGAAAAGATTGGCATAAAAGGGAGCATAAACAATTTATCCTGAAAGAATATCTGGTAAAGGCCGATAAGCAGATGACACATGAGCTTTCAAAACTGGCTGACAGCCAACACGTCACTTTCAATGCCTTGATGCAAACTGTATGGGGATTATTGCTTCAAAGGTATAATCGTTCTGATGATGTTGTGTTCGGATTTGTTGAAAGTGTCCGTCCTACTGAACTTACCGGGATCGAAGATATGATCGGGGCGTTTATGAATATTGTTCCTTTTCGGGTTACTGCCGCAGAAAACGAGAGTTTTATTGATATATTAAACAGAAACCAGCAAAACATAATCGAATTAAAAAAATATAGTTTTTTATCCTTGGCTGAAATTCAGGAAAGCAGCAGTTTGAAACATAATATGATCAATAGCATTTCGGTTTTTCAGAATTATCCGCTGGTCAAAAATATGATTGATCTCGAATTGTTCAGAATAGAAATCAAAGATATTCGATTGTCTTCACATAGTAATTATGATTTTTCGATTTCATTTATTCCGGGAGAGGAACTGTCAATTTTAGTTAAGTATAATAGCATGGCTTATAGTCAGGAGCATATCCAAGATATTATAAAGCATTTATTCAATATGATGAATAGTGTAATTGATAACGCCGGGATCAGGATTTCAGATATAGAGATTTTAGACAATCAGGAAAAAGAAATGATCCTAAATTCTTTTAATCAGAGCAAAATCGGTTATCCGGAACAAAAGACTATTTGTGAATTGTTTGAGGAGCAGGTTCTCTGCAATCCGGATAAAACAGCCCTTCAATGTGGCAGGATAGCATTTACTTATCGGCAGCTGAACGAGAAAGCAAATCAATTGGGAAATTATTTAAAGGAAAATTATGCCGTCAAACCCAATGATTTGATTGGTATTATGCTTGAGAATTCTCCGGAGGCCATTATCGCGATCATGGGGATTCTGAAATCTGGTGGCGCATATGTTCCTTTTGACCCGGATTATCCGGAGGCTAGGATTGAATATATGATTGATAACGCCATGGTTAAGTTAATGATTATCAGTCCGGCAACACAAAATAAGATTAGCAAAAGTAAGCTCCCTCTGATTGATATTGCAGATTTGGACAAACTGTCCGACAATCGGGGTGATGTTATGCTGACTTCCGGTTCAAAAGATTTAGTGTATGTGATTTATACTTCCGGTTCCACAGGAAGTCCTAAAGGGGTAATGATTGAGCAGAAAGGGCTTGTAAATTATATCTATTGGGCTAAAAATTTTTACTTATGCAATGAGGAATTCAATTTTCCGCTGTATTCTTCTCTTTCATTTGACCTGACGGTAACTTCAATCTTTACACCTTTAATTTCAGGGAATCGCATCATTATTTATAGTGGGAAAAGTCATGAGGTATTCCAGAATATATTAAGAGAGGATCAGGTTGGGATCATGAAGTTAACACCGACACACCTTAAGATGCTGCCTTTTTTAAATTTTGAAAATAAGAATCTAAAGAAATTAATTGTTGGTGGGGAAGATCTTAAAACAGAAGTAGCACAGATGGTCACGCAGAAATTTGAGCATCCGGTAGAGATTTATAATGAATACGGCCCTACGGAAACAGTGGTCGGCTGTGCCATATACAAATTTGATTTGGAAGACAGGGAAAGAGTATCCGTATTGATAGGCAAACCGATAGCAAATGTATCTGTCTACATATTGGATCAGTATAACCGCCCCGTTCCGATCGGGGTTCCGGGGGAATTGTGCATTGGCGGGGATGGTGTGGCCAGAGGCTACTTGAATAATAAAGAATTGAATGAACAGAAATTTATAAAAAATCCATATTCAAGCGGGATGATCTATAAAACGGGAGACTATGCCCGTTGGCTTCAAGGAGGTAATTTGGACTTTTTGGGGCGGATGGACGAGCAAGTGAAGATTAGGGGATTTAGAGTTGAATTGGGAGAAATTGAAAAAGTTCTGTTAAGTAACGAAAAAGTCAGTCAAGCCGTGGCTGCTGTCAAAAAAATTAATCGTGAACAGGATTTGGCAGTTTATGTGGTGTTGAATGAGGATATTGCAGACGGTCATTTGGTGAAATACATGGAACGGTTTTTGCCCCGTTTTATGATTCCGCCCTATATAGTGCGTATGCCGAGTCTTCCGTTGACGCAGAATGGGAAGGTAGATAAAAAAGCCCTTCCGGATCCAGTGGCTAGGAATGACGATCACATGATGGTTTCTCGGCCGGATGGAACAGTTGGCATTGATAATCAGACAGAAGCAATGCTTTGGGAAATATGGAAAGAAATATTAGGCCAAGAGCACATAGGCATGGAAGAAAATTTCTTTTCTATCGGCGGTCATTCCTTAAAGGTAACAGAATTGGCTGCGCGGATTCAACAAGTTTTTCATCTGAAGGTATCTCTTGAAACTATTTTTATAAATCCCACAATCAGAGGACTTGCGCAATATATAGATGAAAATATTGATAAAAATGCATGAAGGAGGCACTTAGTATATGAGCGCGATCGGTTATGATCAATTTAATAAGGAACAGCTGGAAGAAAAAATAGCCAATTTTCTCAGGGAAAGTATCGGGCAGGATATATATTATCGTTATGTTGTAAACCGATTTGAAATGGAGTCAGTCAGACGCTGTCTTCAATGCGCCTTGCCTGAAAATGGTTCGGAGAGTACTTTTGATGAAAACGGTATTTGCGGCACATGTCAGGGATATGAGGAATATAAAGACTATGCAAGTCAATATTTTAATAAAGATCTCAATGATTTTAAAAGGCTGACGGACCAAATCAGAATCAATAAAAAAAGTGAATACGATTGCTTGCTTTGTTACAGTGGCGGAAAGGACAGTTCTTATGTTTTGCATCGTTTGGTCAATATGGGATATAAAGTGCTGACCTTTACCTTGGATAATGGATATATTTCCGAAAAAACTTTTGAAAATATTGAGCGTACCACGACACTTTTACATGTGAAAAATATAAGAGTGCTGGTAAAGGAAATGAATGGGATCTTTGTTGACAGTTTGATTACAGAATCAAATGTGTGCAATGGATGTTTTAAAGCGGTTAATACAGTAGGAACCAAAATTGCTGCTGATTACAATATCAATCTGGTGATTGACGGGCTGAGCAGAGGACAGATATTTGAAATCAAATTACATGGATTATTTAAACTAGGAATCTATGATGAAGAACAGATCAGTAAGAGCTTAAAATTATTCCGTAGAAATTATCACACCAAGCTGGAGAAGACGGTACGCCTGCTTGATATAGACATAACAGATGAGATGATAGAATCAATTAATTTTATTGATTATTTTAGATATGATAGAGTTTCTACCAAGGAAATATATGAATATTTACGTATTCAGGATCAGGAGTGGGCACGACCTAAGGATACGGGGAATTCGTCTTCCAACTGTCTGATCAATGATGTCGGCATCTATATCCATATTAAGGATCGCGGCTTTCATTTCTATTCACCTCAAGTCAGTTGGGAATGTCGATTGGGGATTATAACGAGAAGCGAGGCGGAAAATGAAATTATGGGCTATGAGGTTGATTATGAAAAAACACATGGCAGATTGAAAGAGATCGGATATTACGACGCGCTTTTCCGTATACATATTGCGGAATGGGAGGATAGACAGGGAATAAAAAGATGTTATGTCTTCCTGACTGCTGATTGTGAGATCAATATTGAAGAATTAAAACAATATCTTGCAGCGGAATGTCCACAGAAAAAGATGCCGGATAATTTTATTGTTATTAAGGAGATGCCGATCATCAATGAAAACGAAGTAGACCAGGCGGCTTTATTAAGCATGCTGGAAGTTTGAATATAACATTTAGCACAGCGCGCATGGCCGGTATCTGTTATGTAGTGTTAATTAGAATGAAATTACACCTTTTAAAGCCAGCGTTTGTGCGGGTTTTGGAGGTGTTTTTAGATAGAAATCCGGCGGAGGCCGGGGGAGTGGTATGGAGATTTGAAAAAGTTTGGTTAGAAGTTTGGTTAGAAGTTTTGGAAGGGATGGTGTTTGATTAGTTTTGTGGGTAACAATTTGCCGTTTGGATGTTTGTGGATGTTTGGGGCAAATTGAAAAAGTAAATTCCGGTGCAGAAGTAAATTCCACCACTTATAAAATATTGCCTTATATAAAGAATTTTTATAGAAAATTTAGGAGGAT
>QMCD01003233.1_pt1 | contig 17339 bp, 8 predicted proteins | sample 1821841 | NCBI WGS metagenome assembly QMCD01 (sample SAMN01991225, study PRJNA193472) | Termite gut metagenome, whole genome shotgun sequencing project. | isolation source: worker | host: Macrotermes natalensis
ACCACCCGCCGGGAGGATCAGGCGGTCGAAGAGTGGGTCGGCGGCGGCATCGAAAACGAGAAAATCTTCTCGGAGGTGGCCCAAATATATCAAGCACAGAGAACAAGACGGAATATCGACAGCCGCGACAGCCGTTCGGCACTCCTCAAGGTAAGGGGCCGGATAAGGCGGAATCTGTGGCGGCGGCGGGTGCAGCGGGTAGCCATAGCCGCCTCGATGGTCATGGGCGTGGCGGGGGCGGGCGCTCTTTTATACTATGGATCCGGCGCAGGCGAGGATGCCCCATCCTTGATAACGGTAAGCTCCAACGACAGTTCGCACACCCACGTAGAGTTGCCGGACGGCACGCAGGTTCTCCTGAATTCGGGCAGCAGCATCACGTATCCGTCGCACTACGTCGACGGCCGGCGCGAAGTCGTTCTCGCGGGAGAGGCCTACTTCAAAGTCTTCAGGGATGAGAATAAACCGTTCGTCGTAACCACCCCCGACCGGAAATACAATGTACGGGTATTGGGTACGGAGTTCAATATGCAGGCTTATGAACAGGACGGCGTCATCCAGACTTCGCTCGTCTCGGGCAGTGTGGAGATCGACATCGACGGCACGGGTAAGGGTACGGCATTGTTGCCGTCCCAAAAGGCAATATACTATCCCGACACGCACAAACTACTTGTAACCACTACCGATACCGACCGCGAGACGGACTGGATGTACGACCGGCTGGTGTTCCGAAAAACGCCCATGCCCGAAGTCATCTCACGCCTGTCACGCTTCTATGATGTGGAGTTCCGTGTAATAGACCCCGTCATCATGACATACACATTTACCGGCACATTCGAAGACAAGCCTCTGTTCCTGGTTTTGGACTATATGAAAATATCGTCGGGAATCGCCAACGAAATAACATACTACAACGACGACAACGGGACACAATCGGTCGTCGTCCTGAGAAAATAGAGTGTAAACCTTAAAACTGCAACCTGCCCATGAATAGAACAGAAACTATGACCTGACTATGAAAAAAACACGGAAATATGTTGCAGCATACTTCCGTGCGAAAAAACAAATCCAAGAAATTTATTTTTTACTAACGCATGACAAAAGTATGAAAAAAAATCTTCATTCTCAACAAATTTGGGGATGTAACAAGCGTTCCCTGAAGTTACCTGATATTCCTCTTGCCATGAAACTTTTACCCGTATTATTGCTCGTTTCCGTCAACATATCCCTTGCATCCGGTGTGTATGCCCAGGAGACGATGTTGTCTCTTGACATCCGGAATCAAAAAGTGGTCGATGTTTTGGATCAAATAGAGAAACAGTCGGAATTCCGTTTCTTCTATAACGACGAGTTGGTCGACGTGGATCGTCTGGTATCCATAAAAGCCCGCAATGAGAGCGTGTTCTCAATTTTGGACGGCATGTTTGCCGATCACAATGTGGATTACAAAGTTGTCAACAGAGATATAATCCTTACTGCAAAGGCGAGCCCCGATGCCGTCGCGCAGGCCCGGATACCTGTGTCGGGAAAAGTAACCGACCCTGCCGGCGCGCCGATAGCAGGTGTCAATGTCGCCGTAAAGGGGAGCACGTCAGGCGCGATCACAAGTTCCGACGGCAGCTACACAATCGGCGTCCCCGACAACGACGCGACCCTGGTCTATACCTTCCTGGGATACATGACCATGGAGCAGGCCGTCGGAACCCGAAGAACGATCAATGTAACGATGGAGCATAATATCCAGGATATGGATGAAGTCGTCGTGGTCGGCTACGGAACGATGAAAAAAGTGAACCTGACAGGAGCTGTTTCCACCGTGGCATCAGAGGAGTTGGAAAACCGCCCGCTCACCCAGGCCACCCAGGCTCTGCAGGGGGTTCAGGGGGTGTATGTCAATCAGATGGGCGGCCAACCCGGCGCCGACGGTGCGACCATACGGATCCGCGGTATGGGAACGCTCAACAATAACAATCCCCTGATACTTGTCGACGGGATCGAGTACGACCTCAATGCTATCAATCCGAACGACATCGAGAGTATTTCCGTATTGAAAGATGCGGCCTCTGCATCCATCTACGGCTCGAGGGCGGCTAACGGCGTCATTCTTGTTACCACAAAAAAAGGCAGTACAGGGGATTTTCGCGTCGATTACAACAACTATTTCGGGGTGCAAAAGGCTACATACCTGCCCGATTTCATCTATGATCCGGTTCTGTTCATGGAGATGAGAAATCAGGCGCAGATCAACGAGGGTAAATTGTCGGTCGATTATCCCCAGGCTACCATCGACGAATATCGGGACGCTCTGAAAACGGGAAAAGACCCTTACATTTACCCTTCCAACAACTGGTTGGACATTATGTACAACAACGCCTTCATGATGGAGCACGATCTGCGCTTCTCCGGAGCCGACGACAAATACAACTATTCGTTATCGGTAGGATATGGCTCTCAGGACGGCGTACTTCGCGGTACCGATTCCGAAAGATTCACGCTCGGCCTCACCACTTCCGTCAAGATGAACAAACGCCTGAAGGTCGGCCTGAACGTTCACGGGCTTTACAGAATTATAAACCAACCGGCAGCCGGAGTAAGCAACCTTGTTCAGATGACCTATAAGGCACAGGCGTTCCATCCGACATATCTGGAGGACGGCCGCTATGCCGACACCTTCATCCGTACTCCCGGGCACAATATCTACCGCCATCCTCTGGCCCTTGCCGACGAGGGGGTTAATCAGGCGAAACGGATGCGCATTCTGGCAAATTTACATGCCGAATATAAATTGCCGTTGGATATCGTATACAATCTCAATGTGGGGATCACGAAATACGACGGGCTGACCACCATTTTTGCTCCCGACATCTATGTGTATCAGGTTAAAACCATGGCCCAGGCGCGTGTATCCTATGACGGGGTCAATACACGGCAGGTACGCAAAACGGACAACAACGACATGAATAAAACCGTGCTCAATACCCTGACATGGGGTAAGGTGTTCAACGACAAGCACGACGTAAAACTATTGGCCGGTTACAGCTATGAAGACTTCTCGCAAGCGAATTTCTTCGGATCGAGAGAGGGGTATCTGAGCAACGACCTATATGAGTTGGATGCCGGATCGAGCAATCCCACCGTCGGAGGAACCTCCCAGAAGAATGTGCTCATGTCATATTTCGGACGTGTCAACTACAATTTCAACGAACGCTATCTGTTGGAAGCCAATTTCCGGTACGACGGTTCGTCGCGCTTTGCCAGAGGCAGACGCTGGGGTCTGTTCCCGTCGTTCTCCGCCGGATGGCGCATCAGCGAGGAGGCCTTCATGAAGGATGTCCGGTGGGTGGACAATCTGAAACTTCGCGCATCGTGGGGTCAACTGGGTAACGAACGCATAGGCATGTTCCGCTATGTCGACCTGATAAGCCTGGGGCAGAACTACCCGTTCAACGGTACGACCAGCGCCGGAGCCGCCGTAACGGCATACAACGATCCCAACATCACCTGGGAAACCACCACGATGACCAACATCGGTCTCGATGCAACGTTGTTCAAAGGAAAATTGGATTTCACGTTCGAATACTTCAACAAGCGTACTTCCGACATATTGCGTGAAGTGGAACTGCCTCAGCAGGTCGGCTCACTGACCGGCCCCATCCAGAATATCGGAGTCGTGGATAACAGAGGTTTCGAGCTCGGATTGAGATGGAGGGACAGGATAAAGGATTTCAGGTACGAAATCTACGGGAACGTTACATACGTCAAGAACGAGATCGTCGACCTGAAAGGCCAGACTATTTTCGAAGGGAACCGTATATTGAAAGAGGGGCATCCGATCGACTCTTTCTATATGCTGCACTCCATCGGTATTTTCCAGTCGCAGGAGGAGATCGACAACAGCCCGTTCCAGACGTCGGCCACAAAGCCCGGCTATCTGAAATTCGAAGATGTCAACAAAGACAACAAGATCACCGAGGAGGACCGGAAGATCAGGGGAGGCGTTATCCCGAAATACACCTACAGCTTCGGTCTCAATCTGGGCTGGAAAGGGTTCGATCTTGCCGCCATGTTCCAGGGTGTCTCGGATGTCTACACTTACGGAGATGCGATCGGCGCCACTCCCCTGTGGTTCGGGTGTGGATTGCCCGCAAGATGGGTTACCGACTCGTGGACACCGGAAAGAGGAACGAGCGCTACACTGCCCATCCTGACCACATACGAAGGAGCGCTGAACGAAAACTACCGCGTAAACGATTTCTGGCTGAGAAATGCCTCCTATTTGAGGCTCAAAAACGTGCAGTTGACCTATACCATTCCCAACAGTCTGTTGAAGAACAGCCCATTCAGGAATCTGAAGGTTTTTGTCAATGGACAAAATCTGCTGACTTTCTCTCCGATGAAAGAATTCGACCCCGAGAAAGACCTCAAGGGAGGAAATTTCTACGCCTTCCCCTCTGTTAAAACCATCACCGCCGGTATTAATGTTACATTTTAATTGGAATTCGAGATGAAAAGAAATATTAAATCCCTGATCGCCCTGTTTGTGGGAGCATCACTGCTTGCGGCATGTGAAAGCCTGTTGGACGTGAATCCCACCGATAAATACTCCACGGATACGTTTTTCCAAAACGAAACCCATGTGAGTGCAGCCCTGAGCGGCTGTTACAGGTCGTTGCACCCCTGGAGGGGCAACTACCTGTTCGAATTGGACATGATAACGTCGAATGCGATGCCCTACAACGAATCGAACGGAACCCAGGCCATCGGAAAAGGCGAGCACCTCTCGACGACCCCTCTGATAGGTACGCTTTGGGAGAATTGTTACAGAGGTATCGGCCGCACCAACACCTTGTTGGACAAAATCGAAGGCGCCCAGATGGATGAGAGCCTTAAGAGCCGTATGAAGGGAGAGGCGCTATTCCTTAGGGCGTTCTACTACTCATACCTCGTCAACCATTATGGCGGTGTGCCTCTGATCCTGGAGACACCCAACGCGGCGAAACACGCCTCCGCTCCGCGCGACACCAAACAGGCGGTATTGGATCAAATCCTCAAAGATCTGACCGATGCGGCGCCGCTGCTGCCCAATTCCTACTCCGGAAGCAACCTGGGAAGAGCCACAAAGGGAGCGGCATTGGCTTTGAAGGCGCGAATGCTGCTCTACAACGAAAGATGGAGCGAAGCCGCGGCGGCGGCCAAAAGCGTTATGGATTTGGAAGTGTATGACCTGTTCGACGACTACCGCCACATGTTCATGGAGTCGAACAAGCACAATGTCGAGGTGATCTTCAACATCGAATCCTCGCTGCCCGATTTCGAGGTGGGGTATGACAACAATATAGTCAAACTGAACCGGCCCGCACCACTGAAAGAACTGGTTGACAAATACCAGATGACGGATGGAAAATCTATCGACGAATCTCCCCTTTTCGATGCGGCAAAACCGTATGAGAACCGCGATCCGAGACTTCTTTACACCATCAACTGTGTGGGATATCCCTTCAATGGTAAGATAATTACTCCGGATAATGTGGTGACTACCGGATTCGGACAGAAGAAATACACCTCCTACACCGACAATGTGACGATACCCGAGGTGACCCGTTCGGCGCCCAACGCCATTATGATCCGGTACGCGGAGGTTCTGCTGACCTATGCCGAAGCCCAAAACGAGGCTGCCGGAGCCGATGAATCGGTGTATGCCGCGATCAATCAGGTGCGGCAGCGTGTCGGAGTGGAGATGCCCAAGATCCCCGAGGGACTGTCGAAAGAGCAGATGCGTGAGGCGATCCGTCTGGAACGAAGGGTCGAGTTGGCGTTGGAGGGTTTGTATTATTATGACGTCCTCAGGTGGAAAACCATTGAACAGGAGAACAACGGAGCCGTGCATAAAGCGAATGGAGAGGCCGCTGTCATACGCAAATTCAATCCGGCCAGAGATTACCTGTGGCCCATCCCATATAATCAAACGATCCAGAATCCGAATCTGGAACAGAACCCTAACTGGAATTAAAAAACTATGAAGAAAGCACCGTTATTATTATCCGTACTGGGTGGCGGTATCGCACTTACAGGACAGGCCCAGAGCCAGGAGCATGTTAATTTTGTGATAATCAATCTCGACGATGTGGGTTATGGAGATTTCTCCTGCAACGGAGCATATGGCTATACGACGCCCAACGTAGACCGGATGGCGGCGGAAGGCATGCGTTTCACCCATTTCCTGGTGAGCCAACCCATTAGCGGTGCTTCACGTGCAGGATTGTTGACTGGTTGTTATCCCAACAGGATCGGATTCCGGGGCGCTCCGGGCCCGAATTCCGCCTACGGAATCCATCCTGATGAGATGACCCTCGGAGAGTTGGTGAAGCAAAAGGGATACAGTACCGCGATATACGGCAAATGGCATTTGGGAGACGCAAAGACCTTTTTGCCCCTTCAAAACGGCTTCGACGAATATTACGGACTTCCCTATTCCAACGACATGTGGCCCTATCATCCCCAGCAGGGGCAGGGTTTCAATTTTCCCGATCTGCCGACGATCGAGGGAAATGAAATAATCGGGTACAACACCGATCAAAGTCAATTCACCACCGATTACACGACCCGTGCCGTTAACTTCATCAGAGAGCACAAGGACTCTCCGTTCCTCATTTATCTGGCTCACAGTATGGCCCACGTCCCGTTGGCAGTGTCCGATAAATTCAAGGGCAAGAGCGAGCAGGGCCTCTACGGCGATGTCATGATGGAGATCGACTGGAGTGTGGGCGAAGTATTGAAAGCATTGCGGGAATCGGGTCTGGAGGAGAATACGCTGGTGGTACTGACATCGGACAACGGCCCTTGGGCAAACTATGGGAATCATGCCGGTTCGGCCGCAGGATTGAGAGAGGCAAAGGCCGTCACATTCGACGGAGGAAACCGCGTGCCCTGTTTCATGTATTGGAAGGGTAAGATAGAACCGGGAACCACCTGTAACAAATTGGCCTCCAACATCGACCTCTTTCCGACGGTCGCGGAGCTGAGCTCTTCTCCACTTCCTCAGCGTAAAATAGACGGGGTGAGCCTTGTTCCCCTGTTGAGCGGGGTCGAGGGTGCAAATCCCAGAGAATCGTTTGTTTACTACTTCAACAGGAACGACCTGGAAGCGGTAACGGACGGCTCTTTCAAGTTGGTTTTCCCGCACAAGTACCGGACGTATGAAGCGTTTGCGCCCGGGAATGACGGGCAGCCCGGAAAACTGACTCAGGCCGAAGTGACTAAAAACGAACTTTACGACCTGCGCCGCGACCCGGGTGAGCGTTACGATGTCATCGCAGAATATCCCGACCGGGCAGACCGGCTCATGAAGATCGCGGATGCAATGCGGGAGGAACTGGGAGACGCCCTGACAGGCAAAGAGGGTACACAGAGACGTGAGGCGGGTAATACCAAGGACTACCAATAAGCTCATACCATGAAAAACAGTGCGTTAATATTGGCCGGCCTTGCATCTTTTGCCGGAGTATCCTGCAAAGAGCAGCCAAAACCCAATGTGATATTTGTTCTGGCGGACGATCTGGGTTACGGTGACGTTTCGGCGTTCAATCCCGAATCGAAAATACAAACTCCGAACATCGACGCGATGAGCCGCGCGGGCATCAGTTTCACCGATGCCCACGCGACCTCGTCGCTCTCCACTCCGTCGCGTTATTCCATCGTCACGGGCCGCTATTCGTGGCGCACCTCGCTCAAGCAGGGCGTCGGTTCCGGCTACTCTGGCCCCCTGATCGAAGAGGGCCGGCAGACTGTTGGATCCATGCTTTCGGAGAGCGGCTACAACACGGCCTGCATAGGCAAATGGCATCTCGGGTGGAACTGGGCGATGCAACCGGACGCACAAAATAACAGGGACGTCGACTTTTCGCGTCCCGTTACGAACGGGGTCACCTCCCGCGGCGGGTTCGATTACTTCTACGGCATAGCCGCCTCGCTCGACATGCCGCCATACGTCTATGTCGAGAACGAAATGCCCACCGCCATTCCCGACAGTATCTCTCAGGACAGGCGCGGTTTACTCTTGTATCGCGGAGGCCCCATTGCACCCGACTGCGAACCGGCCGAAGTGCTCGACAATCTCTTCGACCGCTCGATAGACTTTGTAACCGCCCAAAAGGATAGCGGCAAGCCGTTTTTCCTATACATGCCACTCACAGCACCGCATACGCCCGTTCTTCCTTCTGCGGAGTATCAGGATAAAAGCAAGGTGGGGCCCTACGGTGATTTCGTGATGATGGTCGACGGCCTGTTGGGCAAGTTGGTAGCGGCGCTCAAAGCCAACGGTCAGTGGGAAAACACTATCGTCGTCTTCACATCCGACAACGGATTTGCTCCCGCAATCAATCCTGCGTGGTTTGAAGAGCGGGGCCATTACCCGAGCAGCGAGTTCAGGGGTTACAAGACCGATATCTATGAGGGAGGGCACAGGGTTCCGCTCGTGGTGACGTGGGGAGACCGCTACAAAGGCGAGACCGACCGATCGCTCGTTTCGTTGAGCGACTTTTACGCCACCTTTGCAGAAATGGCAGGCCACGAACTCCGCGACGACGAAGCGGAAGACAGCTTCAGCCTGTGGAATATCCTGAAACGCAAAGGGGGCAGCAACCGCCGTGATCTGATCTCTCTCTCGGGCAACGGCTTTTTCGCATTGCGCACGCCTGACCTGAAACTTATATTCTGGCCTGGTTCGGGTGGAGGATCGTATCCTTCCAAGCCCGAAGAGATGGCCGGCCTGCCCGACATGCAACTCTACGACATGACTGCCGACCAACGGGAGCAGCGCAATCTTGTAGGTGAGGCGGCGTACGCCGAGAAGGTCGCGGAACTTACCGGGCGCATGAGAAGCTACATCGACAACGGACGTTCCACTCCGGGTTCACCGCAGAAGAACGACACGGACAACAACTGGAAACAAACGGAACTGTTTTAACGTTATGTTATTTTAATCCATAACAGCATAAATCTATATCCTGACAACCATTTCCATCGGAACCCGGGTTCGGCATTTGCCTTTTTTGTCGATTTTTTGTAATATTGCATAATGAAACGCCTGACCCTGTTTCTATTGACCCTGTCGTGGCCGGTCGCGTCGCAATCCATATTCAAGTACGATATTGACGACGGTCTTTCCCATAACACCGTAAGATGTGTCGTGCAGGATTCTCGTGGCTTCATGTGGTTCGGCACGGCGCATGGATTGAGCCGATTCGACGGGCGTCATTACAAAACTTTTTATGCCGTGGAAGCCGATTCGACGGCGTTGGGGAATAACTCCGTTCTCTCGCTTTTTCCCGATGATCGCGGAGACTTGTGGGTGGGAACGGCGCGCGGAATCTACATCTATAACCACGAACAAAACATCTTCAGCCGTTTCGCAGCCCGGACGGCGGGCGACGTGAAGATCGGCACACCGGTCAACTCAATCACATACGGTGGCGACAGCCTGCTGTGGTTCGGCACCCAGGGGCAGGGTGTGTTCATGTACGACCGCGGCACCGGCGAGCTGTTGCAAAGCAGCCTCCACTCGTCGATGGTGTCGGCCATCGAGCGGGCGCCCGACGGAGCCGTCTACACCGGTTCGGAGATGGGCACGATCTCAGAACTAACCCCTCAGGCGGCGTATGTGCGCTCTCTCTACTCCGACCATTCGACGGATGGCCAGCGCAACAGCGAGATCACCGCGATGTGCGTGCAGGGCGACACGGTGTGGTTTTGTTTGAGCACGGGCAGCCTGAAAAGCATCGACAGGAGTGTACGGGGAGAGGCTGTATCCGCATTGTCGTACGACCATATAGCCAGAAATGCAACGGCGATCTTTCCTTACGACAGCCACACCCTTTGGGTCGGCACCGACCACGGGCTCTGCATTTTCGACACGTCCACCGGCACCTGCACATGGATGACCGACAAGTCGAGCCCTTTCGGTAGATACGATCAACATATCAACGACATCTATCGCGACCAGGAGGGTGGCATTTGGCTCGCCACCCAATATGGCGGGGTCAATTACATACCGCGCCCTCTGAAGACCTTCGACCTGGGTCTGTCCGCCAACTCCCCGGGTGAGTCGGGCACGATAGTCAACGCGTTTTGCAGCGATGCTGCAGGCAATATCTGGGTGGGAACGGGCGACAAAGGGCTGATTTGCATAGACGGCAACACGGGCGCCCGCCTAAATCCACGCCACAGTCTGCCGGGCATAAAGAATATACAGAGCCTGATGCTCGACGACTCGTCGCTGTGGATCGGCACCCATTCCGAGGGGGTGTGGGTGCTCGACCTCGACAGCGGCCGCACAAAGAACTTCCGCCACGATCGCGACGATCCGTCATCGCTCAGCGACAATTCGGTGAATGTCGTCTTCCGCGACAGCCGCGGCGATATTTACGTAGGCACCGATTGGGGCTTGAACCGCCTGGATCCCGCAGCAGGAGGCTTTCGCACCGAGTCGCGCACCAACAACCAGGCCAACATTTCGGACATTCTCGAAGACAGTCTCGGTTACCTGTGGTTCGCCTCAAATAACACCGGACTGTTTCGATACGGCCCCAACGACAATTCGTGGAGAGAGTTCCGCCACGATCCCCTCGCCCTATCTTCGCTCCCGAGTAACCGCATCGCGTGCCTGTTCGAAGACGCGGCCGGACGAATCTGGGCCGGTACCGATATGGGCCTTTGTTATTTCGACAGGGAGACAGGCGGTTTTGTCACGTTCGCACCCGACAATATGACCTTTCCGGCGCAAACCGTTTCGAGCATAGAGCAGGATACCAGCGGTTTTCTGTGGGTGTCGAGCAATGCGGGACTGTTGTGCATCGACATCGAAAAAGGCGCGGTGCTCAACTACTTTTTGCATATCGACGGCCTACAGAGCAATCAGTTCAACCCGCGTTCTTCGATTATGGCTGCCGACGGCAAACTATACTTCGGCGGCATCAACGGTTTCAATTCGTTCTATCCCGAACGATTCCGCAGCAATGCCCATGTGCCCCGGACGATTGTCACCGCGATGCGCGTCAACGGGCGCGAGATCACCCCCGACATGCCGTCGTCGCCAATCGACAAAGCTATCTATGTCGCGAAAAAGATCAAACTCGCCAACAGTCAAAACTCGCTGTCGTTCGACTTTTCGTCGATGAGTTACCAGTCACCAGGTCAAAACCTCTACTCTTTCCGTCTCGAAGGATGGGACGACGGGTGGTCGCAGCCGCGTGCCGGTGGAGAGGCGACGTACAGCAATCTGCCCCCGGGACGTTACCGTTTCGAGGTGACAGGCTCGAACAACGACGGCTTGTGGGGCGAGACCTCGGGATTGGACATCATCATCCGCCCGCCGTTGTACCTGACATGGGTTGCCTGGCTGCTCTACGCAGCGTTGCTGTGCGGCACGATATTCAGTATTGTCCGCACCGCCGACAAACGCCGCCGCAGGCGTCTGAAAGAGTATGTGGCCGAGCATGAGAAGGCGAGCTACCGCAACAAGATAGAATTTTTCACCAACCTCGCACACGAGATCCGCACTCCGCTGACGCTCATAAAAATTCCACTCGAGAGCATCATCTCGTCGGGCGACGGCAACGTTCACACTCGCAATTTCCTCGAGATAATGAACAAAAACGCCACCCACCTGCTCGGTTCCATCAACCAGTTGCTCGACCTGCGCAAGAGCGAGGAGGCGGGATACCGCCTGACCATGACGACATGCGATGTGGCGGCGCTCGTGAACGAGGCGTGCATCAGATTCCGCTCGGCGCTCGAGATCAAGGGCATTGCTATCACCACCGACATTCCGGCGACCCCCACCCTGTTCGACGTCGATGTGGACGCTATGGACAAGATCGTCGGCAACCTTCTGTCCAACGCGTCGAAATATGCCGCCCGCGAGATAAAAGTATCGCTCACCGCCGACAGCACGGGATTCGCCCTGACCGTGTCGGACGATGGCGACGGTATCGAACGCAACCAGACGCAGGAGAAGATATTCGAGGCGTTCTACCAGGCCGACGGCAGCAAGGCAGGTACCGGAATAGGCCTGCCGCTCACCAAAGCGCTCGTAGAAAAACACGGAGGCACGATCACGCTTGTGTCGGACAAGGGCCTCGGTGCCAGTTTCACCGTTTTTATTCCCCGTTCCGAGCTTCCCGCCGGTGCAGCGGCACCATCATCCGGACCGGACGAAAGCCATGAAAACGAAGAGGGAGATTTCGGCGTTACCGGCGAAAACGCGATCGTACTTATTGTCGACGACAACGACGAACTTCGCGGGGTGCTGGTCGACATCATCGGCCGGTACTACCGCGTATTGTCGGCCGAAAACGGTCTCGCCGCGCTCCAAATACTCGAAGACAGCGACGTCGATATCATCGTCAGCGACATCATGATGCCTGAGATGGACGGCTACCAGCTCACAGAATTTGTCAAGTCGAACATCCGTTACAGTCACATTCCGGTGATCCAACTCACGGCCCGCACCTCGATGAAAGACCGGATGAAAGGTCTTGAGTACGGTTCGGACGCCTATATCGAAAAGCCGTTCTCGTCGGAATACCTGCTGCGCCAGATCGCCAACCTGATAGATAACCGCCGCCGACTAAGGGAAGTATACCGACACGCGACGCTCTACGGCGGCGCCACACCCTCTGCCGGAACCAACGACCGCGACGACAAGTTTATCGAAAAACTCAACAGCGAGATCGAACGCAACATCCGGAACGAGAACTTCTACCTCGATACCCTGGCCGAGAGCCTGTGCATGAGCCGCTCGAACTTCTATCGAAAGATCAAGAGCCTTTTCGACATCTCGCCCAACGAATACCTGCGCCGCTACAGGCTCAAAAAAGCGGCCGAGATGTTGCGCGACGGCAAGCTTCAGGCTTCGGACATCTACGTGCTCGTCGGATTCAATTCTCTCTCCTATTTCTCCACCTGCTTCAAAAATTATTACGGCGTCTCGCCATCCAAATATGCAGAAAAGCCATCCGCCGAAGATTGACGGATGGCTTTTGCCGGTGTATGGTCTAAGAGTTTGTTGGAAATTTCCAACAAACTCTTATTGCTTTTGGGGCCGCTCGTTCGTGAACTCGACGTCCATAGCGGCGCCCCTGTCGCCCTGCTGTATAGTTCGACCTGCAACTCGAGGATCTTCTTCTCATGTTTCTTCCTGCCCGCCAGATTGTTCATTTCGAACGGATCGCGCGACAGATCGTAGAATTCCATAGCGGGCCGGTGCACGAAGCGGTCGCGAATAAAGAGCCCGTGGCCGCCCTCCTCCGCCGCCTTGTTCCACTCGATCCACGGCCCCTCTTTAAGTGCGGGGTTCATCAGGTGTTTCTCGTGGTAGTCGGCTTCCGGAGTGAGGTTGACAATCAGTTTCCAGCGTCCATCCGTAATGCTGCGGATCGGATAGGGCCGCCCCTCGGGAAAGTTGTTGTGCAGCCCGTAAGCATACTTCCTGTGGTCGGCCTTTTTGCCGTAGAGACAATCCAGGAAGCTCATGCCGTCGAGACCCTCGACGGGCTCGCCGCCGACAAAGTCGATCAGTGTCGGCAATATATCCTCATACTGAACGATCGCGTCGCTGGTGGAACCGGCTGCGATAGCGGCGGGATAAAGGGCCACGAGCGCACTCTGTTGTCCGGGATTCCAACACGTCCACTTCGCGCCAGGGTACTGCGGCCCCTGTTCGCCGAGGAAGATGACGAGCGTGTTGTCAAGTTTGCCGGTCTGGGCGAGCACCTCCATCACCGAACCCACCTCGTTATCGAGGCTGCGCACCTCCGCCAGATAGTGTGTGAAAATCTCTCTCATGCCCGGAGTGTCGACCATCTGTGGAGACAGTACGAGTTCGTCGGGGTCGAACTCGCCCGGATCACCCCATGTCCACGGCGCATGGGGATGAATGCTGCACACGAAGAGGCAGAACGGATCGTCATGCGATATGAACTCCCTGATGCCGTCCACCGTGTAATCCGCCTTTTGGGCGGTGCACATCACCGTGAACCCGGGCACGTTCTCAAAACGGTAGATATCCTTCGGCGCCACCGGATGATCCTTGCCGGTGCGACCGATGCGGTAACCCAGGCGCGGCATGTAGTCGGTGATGGTCTCCAGATTGCCGAAAGTGTCCTTGTGATTTTGATACGAGCCGTTGCGCGTCGGGTACAATCCGGTGTACATCGACGCACGGATGGGCACACTCATCGCACACGAGGCGTAGTTGTTGGAGAATTGCACTCCTTCCCGCGCAAGGCGGTCGATGTTGGGCGTTTGGAGGTTCCGACCGCCGTAGCAGCTCAGTTCATACGACGCCAGATCGTCTGCGACGATCACCACGATGTTGGGCCTGTCGCCCTGCGGCTGTGCAGCCTGGCCTACAGCCGACAACGGCAGCAGGGTCATCCCTGCCGCCGTTCTGATCAGATTTCTGTTCATCGGTCTATCTTTGCATGTTCATGATCTCGATCACCTCCCTGTTCACCTTGCGAAGACGCTCCTGGTCCATCTTAATCACTTCGCGGTCGTATGTAATAAGACCGTTCACCTCGCCTTCTACATCGGTGGTCTGGGTGTAGACTGCCGCCGAGAAGCCTGCCACGACGTAATGTTTCAGAATTTCGCAATATCTGATGTATTCGTCGGTAACCTCGTCGGTAGTTTTAAACTGCACGTAGCCCCAGTTGCGCATCTCGGGATTCCACAGGTGTCCTTCCAGAGGGATCCCGATACCGCCGTACTCGCCGAGCACGTTGACCCTCAGCCCGTCGAACGCCCTGAAGCCTGGCTGTGGATAGCTGTGGCTGTCGAGCATGTCGCCGCAGGCCCGGTGGTTGCCGCCGCTCGCGGGATTCACTAATCGCGACGGGTCGTACTTCTTAGTAATATCGGCAATGATCTCGGTGTCGAACTGGCCCCATGCTTCGTTGAAGGGCGTCCAGACCACCACCGACGGATTGCTCATACAGAGATCCATGATCTCTTTCCACTCCTGTTTGAAGTTCTCTTTCGACTCCTCGGTGCGGTCTTTATCCTCGCCGCCGCCATAAATGTTGGGCGCCCACTTGTTGCCGCCGTCGCCGCTGGGCATATCCTGCCACACGAGAACCCCCTCGCGGTCGCAGTGGTAATACCAACGCGCGGGTTCGACTTTTGCGTGCTTGCGGATCATGTTGTAGCCGAACTCCTTGGTCTTTTGCACATCCCACAGCAGGGCCTCGTCGGTCGGTGCGGTGAAAAGTCCGTCGGGCCACCACCCCTGGTCGAGCGGGCCGAAGTGAAACAGAGGTTCGTTGTTGAGGTACATGCGGAACACGTTGTACTTCGTTTTCTCGACCGATATTTTACGCATCGCGGTGTACGAAGCTACCTCGTCGACAACCTTAGTACCGCTGCTCAGCGCCACCTTCATGTCGTAGAGGAACGGGGTGTCGGGCGACCACAACTTGGGATTTTCGAGATGCATGGAGATGACTTCGCCCTGAACCCCCCTGGCAGTTGCAACCACCGTTTCATTATCGAGCAGAGTTATCTCGACCTGATCGCCATCCACAGCGTTCGGTACATTCACCGTGACGTCGATGTTGCCGTTGTCCAAATCGGGAATCGAAACCACCTGCGTGATATGCTTGGCAGCCACGGGTTCCATCCACACCGTCTGCCAGATGCCGCTAACCGCGGTGTACCAAATACCACGGGGATTCATCACCTGTTTGCCGCGCGGTTGGAAGCCCTTGTCGGTCGGGTCCCACACACGCACGGATAGTTCCTGTGTGCCGCGCCCCTTGAGGAACGGCGTGATGTCTATCGAGAAGGGAGTGAAGCCGCCTTTATGCGAACCTGCCAACACACCGTTGATGTATACGTCGGCCTGCCAATCGACGGCGCCGAAGTTCAACATCACATTCCGGCCCCTCCACGACGAAGGAACTTTGAAAGTGCGGTTGTACCACAACTCGTCATTCTCTGTCACGGTCTTCATCACGCCCGAAAGCGACGACTCGACGGCAAACGGCACGAGAATCTGACCACCGTACCGCGCAGGTTCTGCAGTGCCCTTTCCGGTCATCTCAAAATTCCACAATCCGTTGAGGTTCATCCATTCTCCGCGTACCATCTGGGGTCGTGGATACTCGGGTAACACATTATTGGGATCGACATTATCCGTCCACGGGGTTTTTATTCTATCGCCGGCAGGCTTCCACTCTGCACTGACGCCAAAGGCGCTCAAAAGCAGACATGATGTAAAAAACGCAATTACAGTTCTCTTCATTTTTATTCTATATGGATTTATAAATGTTTTATTGCCACGATTCCACACGCAGATCGAGGAGAGGGTCGCGGCGGCGGATCAGCTCCTCTTCCACCTTGAAAAACTCTGTCCCGTCCTGATAGATGTAGCTAAGTTCAAAGCGAGCCTGCTCGCTGGTCTCGTAGACATCGAACGGTGCGTTGTAGAATTTACCCGAGATATGGGTTACCGGCGCCGCCGCGTTGCCGTCGCCCGTGCTCACCACGACATCATAGTCATGTCCGGCTCCGGCGGCCGGCGTCATGGTCAACAACGCCCTGTACTTTGCGTTACCTGCTATTTCGGCAACTCCGCCGCGGCGGATCACATCCGGTTCGATAGTGGTAGTCGCGCGGGTGGGGTTCTTCGAGATGTCGGCGTCATAATATCTCGTCACCTCGGCATCGGGGATAGCGGTCCCTGCCGCATCGGCCACCGGAGTTCTTGAACCACGGATGTAGTAGGTGCCGCCGAACGAGCTCACATACTTGATACACACCAACGAATAGTCCTTCCCCTCGGGAATGACGTCGCACGAACTGCCGGTGATCCTGAACGGGATCACATAGTAGTTGGTAGTCGCCTGAGGGTCGTTGTAGAACGCTTCGGTAAGGGTGATCTTCACGTCGGCCACCGGCATGTTCGACTTGCGCACGCGCATTGTCGTCGGATCGCCCAACTCGTAATAGCTTTCCGGCATGAGTGCCTTGCCCGACACGCCTTCGAGCAGCGTAGGGTCGATCACGAAGGTCGCCCAGTCATTCATATCCACTTCGCGCTTTCCGCCTATATCCACGCCGACATAAATGTTGCTGTAATCGCCCCTGTCGGGCACCGAAGTGCGCAACGGCCGTTGCAGTACGAACTGCGATGTGGAAGTTGCAAAGTCGTCGACATATCCTTCATAGCAACCGCCCAGGCAGCCGCATGCAATGAGTAAGAATGCCGTTTTAAGAATATTTTTCATAAAATACGTTTTTATTAATAAGATTACTACCATCCCATGTTGTTAGTCAACGCC
>QMCD01002692.1_pt1 | contig 17337 bp, 17 predicted proteins | sample 1821841 | NCBI WGS metagenome assembly QMCD01 (sample SAMN01991225, study PRJNA193472) | Termite gut metagenome, whole genome shotgun sequencing project. | isolation source: worker | host: Macrotermes natalensis
GTATGTTCATTATCGCCAACACTATCGACAACAGGGCCGTAATATGCCAGAACTCATTCCAGTCCCACTCGCCGGGGAATATGCTGCCTATGCCGAGTGGGCTGCTTACAGTCTTATAGGCCTCGGTCTTGGGGTTGAAGAGCAGTTTGAGCTGATTCCAATAGCTGCTTATCTCCGTCCCTACCTTCCTTATACCTACCGGTATGGATTGCAGGAGCGTATAGCTGCGCTTATGAATGGGGGTGAAGGCAAGAGTGTCTATACTTGTGCCTATCGTACCCTCGTCGGAAACCTTCACATCGAATATTTTATTCAGCACGACCCCTGCGCTGGCCCTCTCTAACTCTATCTGTACTGTGCCGCCCTTGTAGTTAAGCAATTCTTTCCTGTATTGGTCGAAATATATCATCGGCTGCCCGTTGAGCGCCACAAGCCTGTCGCCGGGCAGTAACCCAGCCGCCTCCGCTCCGCCGCCGGCGATCAACTCATCCACAATGAACGGATAACGTGGCGCCATGAGGGTGGGCGACTTCATCAATTCCTTAACAGACACGGTAGGCGTGATGAGAACGACATCCCGTCCGCCACGCAGCACCTCGACATGGTTTCCCTGTGTGATTGCAAGTGTTTGATTGAGCTGTCGTAAATCCTCTATCTCCTTGCCGTTCACTGTGAGGATGCGGTCGCCGTCCTCGAACCCCAGCATCTTGGCACCATCGCTGAATACATACCCATACTTCATGTCGCGGGTCGAAAAGTAGGCATCGCCCCACGTGTAACTAATACCGACATAGATCACGAAGGCCATAACCACATTCATTATGACGCCGCCCGTCATCGTCAACAGCCTTTGCCATGCCGGTTTCGAGCGAAACTCATACGGCTTGGGCTCCTGCTTCATCTGGTCGGTGTTCAGGCTCTCGTCGATCATGCCCGAAAGGGTGACAAAGCCTCCGAAAGGGATCAACCCTATACCGTAAGTCGTGTCGCCCCTTTTGAACGACACCACAGCCCTGCCGAAGAAGAGCTGAAACCTCTCTACCCTTATCTTGAATATCCGCGCAAAAGTGAAATGCCCCAACTCATGAACGATAACAAGAAGCGAAAAACTGAGTATGAACTGTAATATTTTGATGACGATATCCATATGATTAATTCGTAATTATACTTTTAGCAATCTTTCGCGCTTCATCATTGCTGTGCGCAAGTGTATCTATATCGGGTTCGGGGGTGAACTCCGCCGCGGCGAGTGTCCGCTCTATCGTATGGACGATATCGACGTAGCCTATCCTCCCGCGGAGGAATGCCTCTACTGCAACCTCGTTGGCCGCGTTCATCACGCATGGAGCAGTGCCGCCCCTTCGCAGGCAGTCGTAGGCGATGTCCAAAGCGGGGAACTTCACCCTGTCGACAGGCTCGAAAGTGAACGACTGCGCCATAGAGAAGTCGAACCGCGCCCCATCGTACTCGTTCCTAACGGGAAACGTCAGTGCGTATTGTATCGGCACCCTCATGTCGGGCGTACCCAACTGCGCCTTTATCGCGCCGTCGCAGAACTCCACCATGGAGTGCACCACCGACTGCGGATGTACCAGCACGTCGATCTTTTCGGCAGGAAGGCCGAAAAGCCAGTGCGCCTCTATCACCTCGAAGCCCTTGTTCACCATCGTGGCCGAATCGACCGTTATCTTTGCGCCCATCGACCAATTGGGATGCTTTAGCGCCTGCTCCACGGTAACATCGCACAGCATCTCGCGGGGAGTGCGCAGGAAAGGCCCTCCCGAGGCGGTCAGTATCAGCCTGCGGACGGGCGACACTTCGCCCGTAAGAGATTGGAATATGGCCGAATGTTCGGAATCTATGGGGATTACGGGTGCATTGTTGCGCAGGGCGGCATCCATTATAAGTTTGCCCGCCACCACAAGGCTCTCCTTGTTGGCAAGGGCGAGTTTCTTTCCCGCACTCACGGCAGCCAGCGACGGCATCATGCCCGCATAGCCCACCAATGCATTCACCACAACATCGACCCCGCCGCCCGAGACAACCTGCTCTATGGCCTGCTCTCCGGCATATACCTTCACAGGCAGCTCTTCGAGGGCTTTACGCAGGTCGCCGTACCAGCGTTCGTCGGCTATAACCACACTGTCGGGCATGAACTCCCTCGCCTGTGCTGCCAGCATCTCCCAATTGGAGTGTGCGGTCAGCACCGCCGCCTCGAACATTCCGTCCATGCGGCGTATCACGTCGAGCGTCTGGCAACCTATCGAACCTGTCGAACCTAAAAGCGCTATTCTCTGGGGCATCTTTCTTGAGTGTGGAGTTTGGAGTTATGGTTAATGCAAAAAATGTAAAATGATTCTGTCATGTTGAGCGGAGCCGAACCGAACTCGCTCCGCAGGAGCGGGTGAGTTCACCGACCGTAGCCTGTCGTCGTGCGAAGCGCGGGGCAGGAACAGCGTAGGGAGGTAAACATCTCGACTCGCTAAAGCTCGCTCAGGATGACAAACACGGAAACTCATAATTTATAATCATAACTCATCAGAAAACTATATACCGCTGCGGGTCGGTCGGTTGGCCGTCGCTCCACAGTTCGAAAACGAGTTGTCCGGACATATGCAGCGCACCCGCCGTATCTTCAGCATCCGTGCCGCTCTCTATGTACGCTATCGCCTCTCCCGCCTCCACGCGGTCGCCGACCGATTTGAGAGTCTGCGAAACACGCTTGTATGTCGTAATATAGTTGTTCCTGTGCTGTATCTGTATTATGTGGCCCTCTTCGGGCGTCCAAAGGCTCATGGTGACGGTACCTGCCGCCGCTGCGAGAACCTGCCGTGAACCGGCGAACGTTATACTCACGCCGTTCATCCCTGCCGAGGGATTGAAAGGAACGGCAATCTCGCCGTTCACGGGAGCGATGAACTCCACCCGCCTCGTAGTGCCCTGCGCGCCCTGTGTAGCTTGTGCGCCGTCGTGTACGAGCGCATACCGTCCGTCGAGTGATTCGAGCTGCCTCCTGAGCAGTGAATCGGCCTCCGATGGTGCTACTATCTCCTTGCCGTTGCCGGCCTCATCATGCTGGCTTGTCATAGTTCGTATGACGGGTGTTTTGCCCTCCATGATGAGTTTCACATTCTCGCCGTAGAGCATCATCACCTTGAGTTCGTTCTCCAGCGAATCGAGTTTCAATATACTTCCGGCAAGCATATCCCTCGACCTCTGTCCCGGATTGCCGGGCAGCCTGTCCAGAACGGGGGTGTAGACCACGAGCGCTATAACGCCCGCCGCCATGGCCACGAACAGCCCCAGAAACGCAAACGCCAAACGCCACGAGCTGATGTACATATAGCCCATTTCGGTGTCGTCGCGCTCATCGCGAATGCTCACACGGTGCTTCTTGTTCAGGTTTCGTATAAAATACCAAAACCCGCCGGGCCTCTTTTCCCTCTTCTTAACCTTACCCATATCGTACAAAGATAAAGAAAAATTTGTAATGAAAAATAGCGCGACTTTGGTCGCGCTATTCCTGTATGGTACATATTGAAACTGTTAACTGAAATGTTATTCCGCTGCGAGTTCGTCCGAGACGAGTATCCTGCCGCAGTATTCGCAAACAATTATCTTTTTGCCCTGCCTTATCTCGTACTGCCTCTGGGGTGGTATGCGGTTGTAGCATCCGCCGCAGGCATCCCTCTTTACCGTAACTACGCCGAGCCCGTTGTGGACATTCGAGCGGATACGCCTGTAAGCGGCCAGTAGCCTGTCGTCGATCTTCTCCACAGCCTTATCCACTTCCGCCATAAGCTCCTCGACCTCTTTGGCGGTCTCGCGGTCGATACTCTCCAACTCGGTCTTTTTAAGGTCGAGGTCTATCTTCCTCTCTTCGAGCAGGGCCTCGGTATCTTCGAGCTGCTTTTTCCTAACTTTCAGCTCTGCGGAGAACTCCTTGAGGTGCTTTTCGGAGAGCTGTATCTGAAGTTCCTGATATTCGATCTCCTTGCTTATGGCGTCGAACTCACGGTTGTTGCGAACATTCTTCTGCTGTTCGTTGTACTTCTCGATAAGGATCTTGTCCTGCTCTATCTCCTCCTTGGCAGCGCGCGTGCGAAGGTTGATCTCCTCTATTCCGGACTTGATGCCGTCCATTCTCGACTTCAACCCTGCAACCTCGTCTTCGAGGTCGGCGACCTCGGTAGGAAGCACACCTTTTATTTTATTTATTTCGTCTATCTGGGAGTCGATTTTCTGCAACTCGTACAGAGCCATGATCTTCTCCTGTATGGAGTAGTCTATCGCCTCGACGGCTTTCTTACTGTTTGCCATATATTTATATTATATAATTGACCGGATTGACAGATTCGCTGCTTTTGTGGAGTGCAAAAGTAGGTATTTTTTTTGTAATAATATCATATACAAGGTCGATTGCGCAATATTCGCTTTCAAAATGGCCAACGTCGGCTATAACCATTCCCGCGGCAGCATCGAGGAAGTCGTTATAGCGGAACTCGGATGATACGAACAGGTCTGCACCCGCCCTTCTTGCATGGCCTGTCATCGACGCACCGGCTCCGGTGCATATTGCAACCCTGCGTATCTCCGGATCGCCTACGCCGCTGTACTTCACAGCACCCACATTGAGCGTTTTCTTCACAAAGCGCAGGAAATCATGCAACGTCATCGCCTCGGGCAACTCGCCCACAACTCCAAGGCCTGCACGCGGGTCACAAATCGACGGCTCCCCGAGTAATACAACGTTCCGAAGGCCCAAAAGATTGCCCAAACGGCGGCTCATTCCGTCGGGCGCGCTGTCGAGATTGGTATGGCAGGCATAGAGAGCAACGTTATTGATAATGGCCTTTGCCACCACGCGCTCGATATATGTCGTGCCGGTGATATGCTTCAATGGGTGGAATATAATCGGATGGTGCGATATTATCAACCCCGCGCCCAAGCGCAAAGCCTCGTCAAGCACCGCCTCTGTGATATCCACACATAGCAGGGCACTGTCCACCTCCGCATCGGCACTCCCGACCAAAAGCCCAGAATTGTCGTAATTCTCCTGAAGGCAGAGCGGCGCCGCCTCTTCGATTACGGATATTATCTCTTTTATTTTCACCTTAAAAAATGGAAAATGGTAAATTATCAGTTAGAACAGTGTTTGCTCTATGACTATCGGTTTTGGTGTGGTTTCCTGTTGCGCATCGCCTGCCGCGCCGTTGTCGCTCCCAGCGCCGTCGGCAAAAGCCGCGAACGGGTCGTATTCGGGGGCTTGCGGGTCTTCCGTGCCGGAGCCGTAGTTTTTGGAGAGGAAAGAGTCTATCATACTGTCGAGCGACGGCGGGTCGGTCTCCGGTGCGGTGATCTCGAACAGCATCTGCTCCCTGAACGGCAGTTTCTCCCCTCCGGCTTCCTCCGACAATATCGCCGTTATAGTCAGCTCCATATCCGTACCCAAAGCCTCCGCCGCAATGTCCGCAGATGCACCCTGCCCACCATCCGATGCCGCCGCATCGACCGTCATGTCGGGCTTTTGCGCTTTCTGCCTACCGCGCCCTGTGGTTTTATCCGAACCGTCAGTCCGCGCCATACCGGCGGCTTTACCTGTTCCGGTTGCCGCACCCGAATCGGCCGCCCCTGTTCCGTCGGCATCTTCCGCCATATCGTCGTCTGCCGCCCCATAAAGCATATCCTGTTTGATCTGCCGGAGCATGGAGCGTATCGACATCAGCTTTTCTACTATCAGGGCGTCGCGATTGACCTCCTTCTTATTGTCCTTTATATATTTGCGGGCGACCTCTATCTTCATCTTCTTCTCTTTCAGAAGATGGTATATCACCTTGAGGTTATCGACATCCTGCGGCGTGAAAAGCCTGTTGCCCTTCTTGTTGCGGTGGGGCTTGAGAACGTCGAACTCCTTCTCCCAATAGCGGAGCAGCGACGGATTGACGTCGAACATCTCGGCCACCTCGCCCATCGAGTAATAGACCTTGCCCTTTTCGTGAACTATATCCTGCATATATTTCGGAAGTTTACTTTACATAAACGCCGCAAGGTACAAAAAAAGAGAAAGTTTTGCAACCCAAAACCTGCCTTGTAACAACTTTATTACTAACAAAGTTATTACAAACAATAATTGCATGGCAACGTATGGCAGTATCGACATTATTTCGTACCTTTATGCGATTATATGCAATATGTGCACTGAAACTGATATTACATTGAAAGGCAAGGTCGTTGCAGGCAACAGGATAGGGCGGAAAATAGGTTTCCCGACAGCCAACATCCTCTTGTCGGATGACGTTCCCGTACCCGATGGGGTCTATGCCGCGTTGGCCGCATTCGACGGTGACGAATACGAGGGCATCCTCAACGTGGGCTACAAACCCACCGTCGGCAGCAACGAAAAACGCTCGGCGGAGATCTACCTCTTCGGGTTCGACGGCGATATCTACGGCAAAACCATTGAGATAAAGCCGGTATGGTTCCTTCGCCCCGAAATGAAATTCGGTTCGCTCGACGAACTGCGGCAGCAGATAGAGACAGATATGTCAGAAATATTAAAATATTTTAATAATATATAGTTTACGATGAAAATAGAACTGTTTTTGGACACAATGATCAAGTACAAGGTAGCCGACCTCTCCTTGGCGGAATGGGGCCGCAAGGAGATAGAGATAGCCGAAAAGGAGATGCCGGGCCTCATGGCCTTAAGGCGCAAATATGCGGCGGCTAAACCGTTGGCAGGTGCACGCATAACGGGCTCGCTCCACATGACCATTCAGACCGCCGTGCTTATCGAGACACTTATAGACCTCGGCGCGGAGGTGAGATGGTGCAGCTGCAATATTTTCTCCACGCAGGACCACGCGGCGGCGGCCATAGCCAAGGCCGGAGTGCCCGTATTCGCGTGGAAGGGCGAGACGCTGGCCGAATATTGGTGGTGCACGGCAATGGCGCTCACATTCGACGGCGGCATGGGACCCAACCTTATCGTCGATGACGGCGGCGACGCCACACTGTTGATACACAAAGGCTATGCGGCCGAAAGAAATGTTTCCGTACTCAATGTTATGCCTTCGTCGATAGAGGAGGGTATAATATTCGCGACGCTACGCAGATGCCTCGCCCAAGATCCCGAAAAGTGGCACCGCACCATAAAGGAGCTTTACGGCGTTTCGGAGGAGACCACCACGGGTGTACACCGCCTCTACCAGATGCAGGAAAAGGGCGAGCTGCTCATCCCCGCCATAAATGTCAACGACTCCGTGACCAAGAGCAAGTTCGACAACCTCTACGGCTGCCGCGAGTCGCTGGCCGACGGCATAAAGCGCGCCACCGACGTCATGATAGCGGGCAAGGTGGTAGTGGTATGCGGCTACGGCGATGTAGGCAAAGGGTGTGCGCAGAGCATGCGCGACTACGGCGCCCGCGTGATAGTCACCGAGATAGACCCCATATGCGCATTACAGGCGGCAATGGAGGGCTATGAAGTCAAGACCGTGGAGGACGCCCTGCCGGAAGGCAATATCTATGTAACCTGCACGGGCAACCGCGACATCATCACATACGAACATATGCAGGCCATGCGCGACCAGGCGATAGTCTGCAACATAGGCCACTTCGACAACGAGATACAGATGTGGCGCCTCGACAGCGACAAGAGCATAAAGAGGACCGAGATCAAACCGCAAGTAGATAAATATACCTTCCCCGACGGACACGAGATATTCGTCCTTGCAGCCGGAAGGCTCGTCAACCTTGGCTGCGCGACCGGCCACCCGTCGTTCGTGATGAGCAGTTCATTCACAAATCAGGTACTCGCGCAGATGGAGCTGTGGAAAAACCGCAACCGCCGCATAACGGCCGTAACCTGCCTGCCCAAGCGCCTCGACGAGGAGGTCGCCCGCCTGCACCTCGACCAGTTGGGAGTAAAGCTAACAAGGCTCACCTCACAGCAGGCCGACTATATCGGAGTAGATGCCGACGGCCCCTACAAGGCGGAAATATACAGGTATTGAGTTATGTCACACCATCACCATAGTCATAGCCACACACATAATCACGCGCACGGGAAAGAGGGCAAGAGCCGCATAGGGCTTGCGTTTTTCCTGAACCTGTCGTTCTCTGTGGTCGAGATGGTGGGTGGCATGCTGACCAACAGCGTCGCAATACTTTCGGATGCCGTACACGACATCGGCGACAGTGTCTCGCTCGCGTCGGCATGGTATTTCCAACGGCTGTCAAAGCGCGGACGCAGCCCACGTTACACCTATGGCTATAAGCGTTTCTCTCTTTTGGGCGCCATCATCAATTCGGTGGTGCTTATCGTGGGCAGTGTTTACATCATTGCGGAGGCCATACCGAGGTTCTTAGTGCCGGAGGAGACAAGCGCACGGGGGATGTTCCTGCTTGCAATTCTGGGCATAGTTGTAAACGGCATTGCCGCGCTGGGCACGCGCAGGGGCGCGTCGGTCAACGAACGTGTCGTGTCACTGCACCTGCTGGAGGATGTGTTGGGCTGGGCGGCGGTACTTATCGGCTCAGTGGTAATGCACTTCACGGGCTGGACGATAATCGACCCCATCCTGTCGCTTGCCGTGGCATGTTTTGTAATGATAAACGTATATAGGAATGTCAGGCAGGTATTGCGCATATTGTTGCAGGGGACGCCTTCGGAGATAGAGCAGGAGTATATCGTCGAGGTGTTGATGAAGATGGACAATGTAAAGGCCGTCCATGACCTGCACCTGTGGTCGCTCGACGAAAGCTACCACATTCTCACCGCACACATTGTACTCGACGGGCCGCAATCCATGTCGCAGCTCGCCGGACTGAAAAAAGAGGTGCGCTCGGCGCTGCGAAAAGAGGGCATCGCCCACGCTACCATCGAGTTCGAACTTGCCGACGAAGAGTGTGATTTCGAACATTAGGCAATATAAAATATAATGATTAACGTGATTTATTTGTCATACAGAGCAAAGTCGAAGGATCTATCGCATAACGTGTTGCGATAATATACGAGATGGTTCGACTACGCTCGACATGACAGAATCATTTTGCATTTTTAATTTTGCATTAACTCCTTTTACCTATGGAGACACTGAAGCAACAGATGTATGGAGAGTGCCTGTACAAGCTCCCCGAGGAGATACTCGACAGGCTGCTTGCATCTACTACCGAGGTCAGGATAAAGCCGCGCCACACCCTGATAGGCTACGGACAGCTCGATGAGAATATCTATATCCTCAAGGAGGGCATAGTGCGTTACTCATGGTTCGACGGCATCAACGAGCGGACATACGGTTTCGCCCTGCCGGGCACGATGATGATATCGTACCAATGCTACTACATGCGCCAACCCTCGTTCTTCCAACTGGAGGCGTGCCGTAAGCAGGTCATAGCGCTCAAACTCTCGAAAAAGGAGCTCGACTACCTCATCGACACCTCGCACGAGGTCGCCAAGTGGATGCTCAACCTCTCTCTCGGACAACTCCACATCAACGAAATAAAACTCTTGGTGATAAACGGCTCGGCCCGCGAACGTTTCGAGTCGATGATGAAAAACCGCCCCGAGATCATAGCAGGGGTCTCCATGCGCTCCATTGCCTCATACCTCAACATCACCCCCTCCTACCTGTCGCGCCTGCAAAGGTCGCTCGCAACAAAAGGCAGTTACAAGATGAGCACGTATCTGACAACTCATAATTCACAACACATAAAAGTCTTACGGCGACCGTTCGGTCGCCGTAAGACTTTTATGCAAATTAACCGTATTAACCTGCACAAAAAAGTGGTGTAATCTATAAAACGTTGATATAGTACAACGTATTTAAAAATAGCACCCCATATCTTTGCGAGTAAACTAAAACCGTAAAGATTATGAAATTTTTAAAATGGACTTTATTTGCCGCACTGTCGCTACTGTTGACAGCATGCGAGAAAGAAGATGCGGCTAAGCTGGAGATCGACGCTCCTGCAGAGATCACTTTTAAGGCAGACGGTACTGGCGGCATGGAGGCCATAACCGTTACCACCAACCAACCGGAGTGGAGCTACACTGCCTCCCCGGCCGACGGTGCAGGTTGGCTGACTATTGTCAAAGAGGGCAACCTGCTTAAACTTACCGCAGCACCCAACACGGAGATCACGGCCCCCGAATCGGTAAAGATCACATTCACCGCGGGCAATGCACCCGAAAAGGTAACGATGGTAAAGCAGTTGGCGGCAGGTGCTCCGACAGAGTTTACTTACAGCGTCGATGACCTTTGGCCAGACAGCGAAAACCCCGCAGGTATCGTCTTTTGGATCGACCCCGCCAGCAGTCAGGACGGCGGAACGACAGGTACGGCCGGTTGGGTGATGAGCCTCAAGCAATCACCTTCATTGGCTTGGTGCGAAAACCGTATGGAGAGTGATTTCGGCACCAATTCCGACATCGACGGCCGCCTGAACATGGATGCCGTATGGGCTTACGATGCTGCAAACCCCGATTTTACCGGCACATTCCATATTTTCGAGTGGTGCCGCGAAAACTACGGCGACCAGTGGTACATCCCCTCGTTGCAGGAGATGCGCCGCTTTCTTGCCGTCTATGCAGGCCTGACGCCGGAGCAGACAACAGCCTATATGAACGGTCGCAAACAAAACAATATGGACAACATATTGGGCAGTCCGGGTACATGGGCAGGCACGGAGGAGCACCGCAAGGCGTACGACATGCGCCTTATCGATGCAGGAGGCGACGGATTGTGGGATTGGGACCCTAATGGCGGAAGCGCCGGCCCCCAACTGTGGACCTCGACGAAATACGATGTCGACAATCCGTCAATAGAGGTAAAGCCGTGGTATGTCGAGTTCTTGGGAGGATGGGGAAGTTCAAGCACCCAAGGGCAGCACGACGACCACCTCACCCGCGCCATGCGCAGGTTCGGGGCCGAAACGGTGGTTGACCAGCTGAGCGCCAATCCGACCGTCCTCAACTTCAACACCGTTGATTCATCCGTAAAAACGGTAACCCTTACAAAAACCTCCACCGACTACAATGCCACCACGGCAGCCCCCTTCTTAACCTCCGAGTGGATATTCATAACCAAGTCGGCCGATTCGTTCACGGTCTCAGTCCGCGAATACACTGCAAGCGAAGCCGCGCTCGTCAATTATATCGATCGCGAAGGGTGGATCACAGTCGTCGCGGGCAACGCACCTGCCGTGACGGTAACCGTAACCCAGACCGCACCGCAACAACCGCCTCTCAACCTAACCGGAACGTGGAACTGGACCGGAGAACTTTGGGAAACGGGGCCTGCCAGATTCACACCACAAAACGGCACGGTTACAGCCGCGTACAATGAAGGTCTCGGCAATTGGATATTCTCCACATTGCCCGAAAACCAAGCCGGTTCGACCCTGAACGGCAAACCGCGGACAGATGGAGCCATTGCACTCAGGGTCGATGACGACAATAAGGTAACTTTTGTCACAGAAGACGAATTGGACATCTGGGCCGATTTCGGAGGTCTGTTTGGTAATCCGTACAGAGGATATTACAACTTTGCAACCTTCTATGACGATGAGTTTGCGAATGTCGTTACAAGCCTTTCATATATGCAGTACGGCCTGCCTGCCGATCAGGTAATCGAAATCGCGGTCAGCAACGACGGCAATACAATAACTTTCCCTGGAACAGGCATATACAACTCAGCCGAATATTACTACGGGTTCGGATTCGGTGTCAGGGAGATCACAAGCCTGACCGACTACACGCCTCCCCAATACTCATCGCCGGCTCAGGCAGGTGGTGTATGGCGCAACCTCGTGTTTACGAGAGTCGAATAGGACCTTTTTTAAAAGTTTGCTGTTTACACGAATGAGGCCGCATCAAAATTGATGCGGCCTCATTTTTTTATCTCTGCCAACCAACTGTTGACTGACAACTGTTAACTGTTACCCAAGGTATGATTTCAGGAATTTGTTGCGTGAGCTGTGGCGGAGGCGGCGTATGGCTTTCTCCTTGATCTGGCGGACACGTTCGCGCGTGAGGCCAAACTTTTCGCCTATCTCCTCGAGGGTCATTTCGGGGCAGCCGATACCGAAGAAGTAGCGGATGATATCCCTCTCGCGGTCGGTGAGCGTCGAAAGAGCCCTGTCCACCTCCGTGGAGAGCGATTCGTTGATAAGCCCCCTGTCGGCGTTGGGCGAATCTGCATTGACAAGTACGTCGAGCAGGTTGTTGTCCTCACCGTCCGAGAACGGGGCATCGACCGACACGTGGCGTCCCGATACGCGAAGGGTGTCGGAAACCTTCTCCTTCGGCAGGTCGAGCACATTGGCCAACTCCTCGGGCGACGGGGTGCGTTCGTTCTCCTGCTCGAAGCGGGCGAACGCCTTGTTTATCTTATTGAGAGATCCTACCTGATTGAGCGGCAGGCGCACGATACGCGACTGCTCGGCCAGAGCCTGAAGTATGGATTGGCGGATCCACCACACCGCATAGGAGATGAACTTGAAACCGCGGGTCTCGTCGAACTTCTCGGCAGCCTTTATAAGGCCGAGGTTACCCTCGTTGATAAGGTCGGGCAAGCTAAGCCCTTGGTTCTGGTACTGCTTGGCCACCGAAACTACGAAACGCAGGTTGGCCTTGGTAAGCTTCTCGAGGGCCTCCTGATCGCCTTTCTTGATGCGCTGCGCGAGCTCGACCTCCTCCTCGACGGTGATAAGGTCTTCCTTGCCGATCTCCTGCAAGTACTTGTCGAGCGAAGCACTTTCGCGGTTGGTGATGGACTTTGTAATTTTAAGTTGTCTCATATTGTATATTATAACTGTATGTCGTCTGAGGAAATTGCCGGCCTTGAATCCTTGGCCGGCAACTCTGCTGTATCTGCTTAATTACGCAAAGCCCGGCCGAAATGTTTCACTTTGCCGTCTCTTTTTACGGAAATGTTTCACTTTGCTGTTCGGACAGTACCTCGATATGAGGTACGCAAAGTTCGGCGAATTTCCGAGTGCCGTATATCGGCCATAATTATTAGCGTGAGCCTCGCCTAAAAGCAAAACTCACGCTAATAAAACTGAAAATAAATATAAATTATTGCCCTGACGGAATCTGTCCGACCCTCAAACTTTCCGGAGCCCGTTTAGCGGCCTCTCAAATCCCGAATGCTTTTTTCAGCTCTTCCGTGCAGTCGAGCTTCTCCCAGCCGAAAAATTCGACCGTTTTGCGCTCCTCCTTGCCTTGGTTGAAAACCGTCACCTCGCAGGTGTAAGGGCGGTTGCCGAAGTGGCCGTACGACGAGGTAGCCTCGAATATTGGATTTTTCAGGCCGAACCTCTTAACTATTGCCGACGGACGCAGGTCGAACAGCGCCGACACCTTGGCGGCTATTTCGCCGTCGGAGAGTGGCACTTTCGCCGTTCCGTATGTGTCGACATATACGCTCAACGGCTCGGCTATACCTATGGCATAGGATATCTGCACGAGTATCTGGTCGGCAACGCCCGCCGCCACCATGTTCTTGGCTATATGGCGCGCGGCATAGGAGGCCGAGCGATCGACCTTCGACGAATCCTTCCCCGAAAATGCGCCGCCGCCGTGGGCGCCGCGGCCGCCGTAGGTATCGACTATTATCTTGCGCCCCGTCACGCCTGTGTCGCCGTGAGGGCCTCCTACCACAAACTTGCCCGTAGGATTGACATACAATATATAGTCGTCGCCGATAAGGCCGGCGAGCTTGTCGCCCGCCCTGTGCAGGCGCTCACGCACGCGTGGTATCAGTATCGTGCGTACATCCTCTTTGATGCGCCGCCCCATCGTCTCCTCAGCCTCACGCTCCGACATTTTATCCGACGGGCGCACAAACTCGTCGTGCTGGGTCGAGACCACTATGGTGTGAACCCTTAGCGGGCAGCCGCTGTCGTCGTACTCCACGGTCACCTGGCTCTTGGCGTCGGGCCTCAGGTAGGGCATAAGTTTCCCCTCGCGGCGCAGAACGGCCAACTCTTTAAGGATGACATGACTGAGGATTAGCGTAGCGGGCATGAATTCGCGCGTCTCGTTGCAGGCGTACCCGAACATAATGCCCTGGTCACCCGCACCCTGCTCCTCGGCAGTCTCGCGCACCACGCCCTGATTGATGTCGGGGCTTTGCTCATGGATTGCCGACAGCACACCGCATGAGTTGCCGTCGAACATGTAGGCGCTGTCGGTATAACCGATCTCATTGATAACCCTGCGCGCAGTGGTCTGCACATCGACGTAAGCCTCCGAGCGCACCTCGCCAGCCACAACGACGAGCCCTGTGGTGCAAAGCGTCTCACAAGCTACTTTCGATTCGGGATCGCGACGCAGGAATTCGTCCAGAATAGCGTCCGATATACGGTCCGCGACTTTATCGGGGTGCCCCTCGGACACCGATTCCGATGTAAATAAAAATGCCATTTTAAGTCAATTACGAATTATGAATTACGACTTACTAATTTAAACAACCTCTGAGTGAAGCACTGCTGTCGCCCGCAGGCAAGAGATAATTCTGCTATGGGCAGGGGTGGCAGAGCGCAACGAGGTAATTACGAATTAAAATACGCAATTCCGGTTCAACAAAAAATGGATTGATTGGCTGTTGTAAAGAAAAAATAAAAGAATGCTTCTTTAGCGATTTTTTTACGTGGTTTGCAAGCGGCCAAATCTTTCCACAATGATTATATAACGTTACAAAGGTAATAAAAATTTTGTAGTTACGAGTGTGAAGCGCGGAGTTTTTTGAGAGCAGGGGGTTAAGAGTTTGTTTCAACTTTCCCATCAAAGCTATTTTATAACTATTTTCGTCCTGTTTTTTGACCATAACGAGGCGCATAGCGGTTCCTATGTAACGAGTTTTGGGTGAAAAACAGGATGAAAAGAGCAAAAAAGAGTGAGAGGAAATTCCCAAACAAGCTCTAAGTTTAGGTTTACATACTAAAAGGTCTTATATTTGCATAAGGATTTTAAACTGCGATGACATGGCAACGATAATTATAGATGTACAAAGCAATGAAGATGCCCGCAAGGTGGCCGATGCCGTGCGCCTGATGAAAAGTGTGAAGAAAGTATCCGTATGGGAGAATGACAAATCGCCATGCCGGTTTACAGTTGAAGAGATAAAGCAACGGATCTCCAAAGCCGAAACGGATATTGCCGCCGGACGCTTTACTCCTCATAGCGCGATAGAACGCAAGAATGTTCAGCAATGAAAGTCGTCTGGATCAATGATGCTCGAAACGATCTGGAAAATATTTACAGTTTCGTGGCGCAGTACAATGAACGCACAGCAGCGAAAATCTATAACAACATTCTCGACAGAGTATGCAAGCTCGGCGATCTCCCGCAACTCGGTGTTATAGAACCGTTGTTGAGCAACGATTTATCGGTCTACCGCTCCCTTATAATCAGGCGTGCATACAAAGCCGTTTATCGCACTGACGAAAAGTATGTCTATATAATAGCGATATGGGACTGCCGCCAAAAGCCATCCAAACTTCGTAACCTGCTTAAGAGGAATAAATGACGAGTTTGGCATCATTACCAAGATGTGGCTGATGCCATGGGGACTGCGCCCCCTCTGCATGACGACGATGAAATGGTCATCACTTCACACGCCAAACCCCACACTCAATGCGCTGTTTCCGTGAGAAAACCGATTATCGCTTCGGCGGTCTTTTCGGGTTCTTCGGCAAAACCCATGTGGCCTGAATTTTCAAGCCATACGACCTTCATCTGCGGGTGGTTGCGCACAAGTGTGTCGGCGGCCTCCTGCGGGATATATTCGTCGTGGCGGCCGAGGATCGCCATTTGAGGTACTTTGCTCGCGCGTAGCATATCGTTCATATCCGCCCTCTCGCTCATACCGTTGAGCATGGCTATTATGCCCTCATCCTCAGTTAGCACAATCTGTTCGGAAAGGTCTTCGATCTCGGCAGCCATGCGTTCGCGGTTTTGCGGTGCGAACCCCACGTGCGGAAATGCGCGCGCTATAAGCTCCTTCTTGCCTGCCTCTATGAGCGCTATCTCGCGGCGGCGGTTCTCGCGCTTCTCCTCATTGTCGGGATTGGGGCCGGAATGTAAAAGCACAATACCTGTGGCGGCTTCCGGATGACGGTTTATGAACTCCAACGCCACATATCCGCCCATAGAGTGGCCTACGATAAGCGCCTTGCCTACTCCGAGTTCCTGCATCGCCCCATAGACCACATCGGCCAGAAACGACATTATGTGAACTTCGCCCTTCACCTCCGAAATACCGTGGCCGGGCAGGTCTATCGCCATCACCCTCGCATGGGGCGCAAGCAACTTTGTAAATTCGTCCCAGACATCGAGCGACTCCAGATAGCCGTGGAGCAACACTATGGCACGATCACCCTTTACCGTGTCGCTGACACGAACGGCACACCCTGCGGCCATTATAAATTTTTCCATAAGAGAGCTTTAAATTATGAGTTATGAATTTATGTGCGGCTACGCCACAAGTTTAATAATAAATAATACGTGCGAAGCACTCCAAAACTCATAATTCATAATTTATAACTCCTCGTCGTCATAGTAATCGAGTACGGATTCGCGTTTGGATGCGGAGAACTGCATATCGTCGTCATCTTCTTCGAGTTCGCTGTAAAGCGCGTGACGCTCTTTCCCGCTTTTTTTGATGGGGGCGAGTTTGGTACCCCTCTGCAAAACATCCGGGTCTTGTTCGGCGCCCCGGAAATCTTTGTTCGTTTTCATTGAAGGTAAAAATGCAAGAAAATTTCAAACAAGCTCTAAGCCTGCTTCTCGACTGCAATTATAGAGATTTTTTTTGAAATACATTAAATCCGGTCACAGTTCTATTAAAAAATTTTGCATTTTACATTTCCCCTTTAAATACTCTCCTTGCAGGTCCTGTTAGGCAAATGTCGCCGTAAACGCCGTTGCCCTTATCCGTGAACGATACATTCAGCAACCCGCCGCGCGTTACAACATCGAAACTGCCGCCGCCAACACATGTGCCATTGCCTACAATCTCGACAGCATCGTTGACACATTGACCCACACTGCCGAATTTCACTGCCGCGACTATCGCGCTTGCCACAGCACCTGTACCACACGCAAGCGTTTCGGCCTCCACGCCGCGCTCGAACGTCCTTATTTTTATGGCGTTGCCACCCATGAGCTGTACGAAATCCACATTAGTTCCTCCCTGTGCCTCGAAATCCTTGCGCCACCTTATATCCCTGCCCACGGCATCCACGTCTATGCCGTCAACATCGCTGGCAAGTTCCACATTTTCTTTTTTCAGGCATTCCAATAAGGTTTGGGCTCCCGTGAGCTCCATG
>QMCD01001094.1_pt1 | contig 17335 bp, 14 predicted proteins | sample 1821841 | NCBI WGS metagenome assembly QMCD01 (sample SAMN01991225, study PRJNA193472) | Termite gut metagenome, whole genome shotgun sequencing project. | isolation source: worker | host: Macrotermes natalensis
GCGATGAACACCCCGATGGAGATGTTGGGCGAGGTGGATCTTGCCTACAAGTCGAGCAGCTTTATAGGCCCCGCACTCTCGGTGAGCCTCAGCCACGGCAACATATTCAAGGGCGGCGAGACCTTCTCGCTGGGCCTTGTCGGCTCCTACGAGTGGCAGACGGGAAACACGAGCTCCGAAGCGGGCTCTACCGCCGTCAACTCCTATGAGGTAGGCGTGAACGCCTCGCTGGTCTTTCCGCGCATGCTCGTTTCGCGCTTCATCAACCAAAAACTGCCGCGCGGCGGCAAAACATCATACAGCATCGGCGCAAACCTTCTGAACCGCCCGAAGTTCTTCCGCATGCTCTCTTTCGACGCCACCAACACCTACGATTTCCGCACCTCATCTACCGTTACCCACAGCTTCACGCCCCTTAAAATGGCATACAACAAACTGCTGCGAACCACGCCCGAATTCGACGCCGCAATGGAGGAGAATCCCATGATCGAATTGAGCTTTAAAGATCAGTTTATTCCGTCGGCTTCATATACATACACCTACGATAAACGTTTCGGAAAACTGCGGCGCGACCGGATAGTGGTGCAGGCTACCCTCACCTCGGCGGGCAATGTCTGGGCCGGGGCATACTCGCTGCTGGGCGCATCGAAAGGTGTGGGAACGAAGGAGTTCTTCGGCGATCCCTTCTCACAATTCTTCAAGGAGACGGCCGAGATGCGCCTCTATAAACGGATCGGAGGGGCAGGAACCTTCGCCCTGAGGCTCTTTGCAGGTGCGGGTCACGCCTACGGTAACTCGGAGGTGCTGCCATATACCGAACAGTTCTACATCGGGGGAGCCAACAGTATCCGCGCCTTCACGGTTCGCTCTATAGGCCCGGGCAGCTACCGCTATGAGGGCGAGGATGACGGCAGTTTCAGATATTTCGACCAGACGGGCGGCATGAAGCTCGAAATGAACGCCGAGTTCCGGTTCCGCGTTGCTGGCGGACTGCACGGGGCGGTGTTCTTCGATGCCGGAAATATCTGGCTGCTCAAGGACGATCCCTCGCGTCCCGGAGGCAGGATAGGCAGCGGCGGATTTTTCAATTCCGTTGCCACGGGTACGGGGGCGGGAGCGCGCTACGACCTTTCGTTCCTCGTGGTGCGGCTCGATCTGGGGGTCGGTATACACCTTCCCTACGAGACCTCACGTTCCGGATATTACAACATTCCCCGGTTCCGCGACGGCCTCGGACTGCACCTTGCCATCGGCTATCCGTTCTGATCTTTTTGCTACGAGAAAGGATTATTCGCACACAATTGCATATTCCGGGTTCATACAAAGGTTATAATGGTGAATTTATATTTATGAGAGAACCAAGACGGGGGCCATAAATAAAAACGGAAATAATTTTAATTGTCATTTGCCAATGAAAATCGCTGCTTAAATTCGTCTTTGGGCATGATATAGGCAAGATAAAAAGCAACCGTATTTTTATATGTTTCTTTTGTAAGTTCTGCTTCTAAATATTGTTTACTTTTACGGTTTCTAAAATGAGGAATATAAAAGTAAAAGATAGGTATAGGATTTTCCTGTGTTCCATAGTTTGAGTTTTCTAAATCATCCTTATTAACTATTGCGATAATTTCTCTATCCCTTGCCATTCTATAAAGCATTTCAGGATTTCCTAAAAAAAACAGATTAAAATATTTCCCAGTCCCACCCTGATCTAAAAAAATATGTTCACTATACATCGTGCTGTTGAGTTTTGAACGGTTCCCATTTTGGCGAATTCCAGTGTTAACGCCATCAACATTTATTCGAAAATAGTGTATCGGGCCCTTTAAACTTATCTCTATTGAATTTTCAATATATTCTTTACTCGCCTCGCTTAGATTTTCGACATTCCCATTTTGAGAAGAGAAAAACAACAGATTAATCAAAAAGACACTCAATGGAGCCAATATAAAGATTGCTATAATCCAACCCATTGCATTTTTACTCATAATTCGAATATTAATTAATCGCAAATATAACAATTTACATGTTATCAGCCCCCTGTCGTTTTGGATATGTTGGTCGGGGTGAAAGGATTATTCGCACACTTCGTGTGCTCATGATGCCTTTGCGCTGCGCGGGCGAGACTTGCAACAGATTCAAAAACCGAAAAGTGCTTCGCACATACCTTTTCCTTTCATCCCGCAACCTTACGCAAACACGTTTGCGGCGGCCGCGGGACAAAAGAAAAAAGCCATCGAAAGATGGCTTTTTGGGTTTTTGAATCTGTTGGTCGGGGTGAAAGGATTCGAACCTTCGACCTCCAACTCCCGAAGCTGGCGCGCTAACCGGACTGTGCTACACCCCGAATGTTTTGTAACGAGGTGCAAAGGTAAACTTTTTTTGGCGACTACAAAAATTTCGGTGGCAGATTTTGGTGCACCCGAAAAAACATCTATCTTTGCCATCTCATTCCGAGGGCCCAGGTGGCGGAATTGGTAGACGCGCTCGTTTCAGGGGCGAGTTTTCGTGAGGAAGTGCAGGTTCGATTCCTGTCCTGGGCACAGAAAGCCACTGATTATCAGTGGCTTTCTTCTTTTGCAGTACCAAACGGCAAAAACAGCGGGAACCTCTCGGTCGCCGCTGCCGCACAAAATCAATATGAAGAAACCAAATCCCAGTTGGCTTTTTAATCTCGTATCGTAATAAATTCCTGCCCGACGATTTCAGTGTGCGGGTTCTTGTTTATCGCCTCGATCCGGCGCTCCTTTCGATGATTTTGTTTTTCATGTGCTTGTTATGGTAAAAAAAAGAGGGCCAACCCGTTACCGGATTGTCCCTCAATGGACTGTTTCTCTAAAATGTACTGCGGCTTCCCGCTATTTTGTTATCGTAACCTCTTTATGGCATCTCGGGCAAGTGGTGGTAATCGTCTGCCCGGCATCTAATCGCGGTTTAACCTCAGCAATGAACCCGCCACACAACGGGCACTTCAACCGATCTTTATCTGGACGCTCTTCGATCATACTAACGGCTCTCGGTGCAAATATACTCAATATGTTTAATTATTAAACACTTTGAGGCGAAATTATTTATCAAAACAATAAAGACAGGGAAAGTAGTAGCAAATCCTACCCATAAACAACAAACATTATGACACGCAAATGCGATGTAATTCTGCCGTTCTTCGTCTCGCATGACGGCACACAGACAGGGGCAGCAAAGCCCCACGATGGGCGAGACGGCAACATCTACGCGACGAACCTTGAGGCCTCGATCCGCGTTCCGAGCGAGAGTGTAGACAAAAGCTACGACCACCCGGAATGGCATCCGGACGTGAAGGGCCTGTTTGAAAAGACGGCCAACGCACCCGGGGTTCGGGCCGCGACGATCAAACACGCCGACATCCTCGCGGCGCTCACCAAAGAGGGGCGTTTGCCTTTCGTGAAGATCGGCGCGCAGACGTTCGCCGAGAACCATCTGCGGACGATACTCGCGGTTTCCGTGTTCACCGGCTCGGAGCGGATCACCTACCGGGCCGACGACGGGCCGCACTCACCCGCGCTGTTCGAGATCGAGGGCGGCATCACCATTCTCCTTCTGCCGACCCGCCTGCGGATAGTGCGATATGAGGAGATCAAAACGACCGAATAACCAACCCTCGCGTTTCGTTTTCAAAATTATATTCATGGATAATTTTGTTTTTGAAAATTATTGATTACCTTTGTGGCATAGAAAATGACCTATGAGAATTGTTTCGCACAAACGGCTGAGAGAATTTTACGAGACACCGGGCCGGGAGGATGCACGGGTTGCATTGAACCGTTGGTACCACATCGCCCAAAAAGCCGAGTGGCAGAGCCTGTCGGACATCAAAGTCGATTTTCCGGCCACCGACTATACCGGCAACCAACACTATGTGTTCAACATCCGGGGCAACAAGTATCGGTTGGTCGTTGTGGTGAAGTTCACGATGGGGTATGTCTTCGTCCGGTTCGTGGGCACTCACGAGGAGTATGATAAAATTGATTGTTCAACCATATAACAGAATTTGACATGGAAAGGATCACGAAAGAGCAGTATGAATTTGCACTCGCAAAGGTTGAGGAACTGTTGCCGCAAGTCGATGACAACGTTCCCGCCAACGACCCTCTGGCATTGGAGCTGAGCCTCATGTCGGACATTGTGATCGCCTACGAAAAGGTCCACTTCCCGATCGAGAAGCCGACCGTGGCCGAACTGATCGAACTGTCGTTGGGCGAAAAGGGCCTTACGCAGAAAGAGTTGGCCGGCAACATCGGTGTCAGCCCCTCGCGGATCAATGATTACATCACGGGGCGTTCGGAGCCGACCTTACGGGTTGCCCGGCGTCTCTGCACAGCGTTAAACATTCCCCCGGCGGCGATGTTGGGAGTATAACAGAACAAATATCTGTATGGATATACATGAAATCAAAAACGAGAAAGCAAAATTAGAGTGCGAGATTTCCACTTTATATGGCCAACTCGATACGAAGTTGATTGAACTCCAACGCGATTTTTATGAGCGTAATCCGGTACAAAATAATGCTCTGGCAACACACAAAGAATTGCCTAATAGAGATCTGTTGTATATCTCATACGATAAAAATGTGCCTCCCGTCCGTAGGGGAATATATTTTGAAATATCGTTCAATGAAAGAGGCGAAGTAGTAGTGTCGAACCAATCGAATCAGATTCCCGATCCAAGTACAATATATTTTCATCTGCCCATAAGCGACGACTACAACGTCGATCTACTGCCGTACTGGCCGCATTATATCGAAATGTCATCCGGCCAGCGGTGTAAATATCTTACTTGGCTCCGAAATGTGGAACAACCGATAGATATGGGCTATGTCTTCATTTACTACTACGGACTTGAGAGACATTTGCTACTTGGTGACTTCGATCGGGCGTTCGACGAAATCATCAAACTACGAAACGCGCACAGCAACAAGTCTTTTTTAACCTATTCGGAAAATGCGTTGGTGCATGGGGCTATTCTCCGAGGCCGGATAGATAGACTGGTTGATCTGCACGAAAAAACCGAGATTACGGGCTACAACAACGCAATGTTCCTCATCGCGCACAACGAAGGCATTGATCTGGGAAATGAGCAACTATTATTGGTCTTTCAAAAGGCTTTCCCCTTGTCTCGCAAGAACATAAAAGAGGACAGGCATCTATTCTCCAAATGCGTAAATCAGGCTCTGGTATCAAAGTTTGGAACAGAGGGTTTCCCGTTGAAGAACTACGACATCAGTAGCGTCCGGATGAAGACAGAGACGCGGTTTGCCAATTACTCATTTTCACCGGAACTACAAAAGGTTGAGATTACCGACTTCTATCAATGTCGGGCATTAATGTCGGATTTGGAGTCTGTTTTTCGATCCGCCCACGATTTATACAAGCAAGAACGAAAGACACGGACATATAGGCCAAGGCCAAAAAAGTGAATTAGGAACAAAAAAGTAGGGCGGGTTCGGCCCGCCCTTAATTTACTCAAACATAAATTTCATTCCTACCATGAAAAAAACATTGATATTACTCGTCTTTTCGGTTCTGACAATAGGCCATGTGTCTGCGCAGTATGTTGAAAAAAATGCCTCTGACAATGAAATACAGGCCCAATTCGGGAGTATGAAAGAGAACTTTGATGACAGTGGCGATGTATGGGTCTTAACAAGAATTGTTGAAGTGCCGGACAAAGCAAAGGATGACATCTATTCAGCAGTGATCGAAGTCCTCGCCAGCGTGTACCGCGATTCTAATGAGGTTATCCAAAGCCGAGATAAGGATGCCGGTGTAGTCATTGCCAAGGGATTTGTCGATTCAGATTTTAGAACAATCAGTTGGGTCTCCATCACCCGAAACAGATGTTGGCAACTCATCAAATTTGATATCAGAGACAATCGGTTCCGAATGACGCTTACTGTGAATGGCGTTATGACCGAAGTTGGGGCTGACCTACGGCATCCTTTCAACGGAACGGAGAATAGTCTTAAAAGTTACTATCCGTACAACGAGGACTGGAAGTCAAAAGATAGGTGGTGGAGTTTCAACAATCTGATATTCGCATACGACTGTTCTCTGGCGATGCTTGACACTTTGGCGGCAGAGATCAATTCAAGGCTGGCCGAAAATAATGATTGGTGATGAAAATTGACGACGATTCCATACAAATATCGAAGCGCTTCTTCGAGGCTCTGGACGCACTGATAGTGCGCGGAGATCTGCGCGGGAAGAAGACCTTCACCGACAAATACAGGATTAACCGTTGGAACCTTATTGAGACGCGAAATGACCCCGAGAAACAGTCGGTGCGTATGGTGTGGATCGCGTACCTTGCGCGAGATTATGGGGTGTCATCCCATTGGATTCTGACAGGCCGGGGGGAAATGTTTATCAAATAGGTCATGGTTACGTTTCTCCTTGCAAATCTTGAGCGGAAGACGTCATCCGTGAACATTCTAATCACCCTCAACGGGGTGAAGTACAAGAAATCTATCAAGGAATCTGTGCCCGTCAAGCTGTGGAACAACGCCAAGAAACGGGTAAAGGAAACCTCGACCTTCCCCGAGGGCAGTCTCATCAACGACCGGATCAACAAGTGGGAGGCCGCCGGTCTGCGGGCTTACTCTCACTTCAAAGGGTATCGTAATCCTCCGACACCGGAGCAACTGTTCCGTACTGTCGAAGATGAGTATTATAAGGACGAACGAGATGCTGCCGCGCCAATGCAGTTTCTCGAATACTGCGACACCTACATAAGTAGATATAGGCCGGTAAAATCGGACAGCACGATCAAGAAATTCACCACGCTCAAAAATAATCTGACACAGTACCAGAAGGACAGGAGAAAGAAGTTGCACTTTGAGGACATCGACATCAATTTCTACAACGACTTCCAAAGGTGGTTTTACGATCAGGGGCACAGTGACAACTACTTCGGCAGCCAAATTAAAATCATCAAACAGGTGTATGCCGAGGCCCGTGATACAGACCATCTTCACCAACTACACGGCACAAGCCACAAAGACTTCATCACTGTGGCTGTCGATGCCGACGCGATATTTCTAACCGTCGAGGAGCTGCTGCAAATCCACCGTCTCCAGTTGACACCAGAGATGATCCGCTCGGAGTGGCCTGAAATGTCCGACTTGAACGTGTCGAAGAAGATTGACAGTCTCGAAATGACGCGGGCAAGGTTTCTGATCGGCGCGTTCAGCGGTCTTCGTGTATCCGACTTTGCCCGGCTCAATCACGACAACGTGACCGACTATATCCGCATACTATCTAAAAAGACGAAATTCAACACCATCATCCCAATCCATCCAGTTATCCGAGAGATATTGGCTGCCGGTTTCGATTTGGATTCCACGCTTTCCGACCAAAAGATCAACCGTCGTATCAAAGAAATTGCTAAATTTGCGGGGTTGAAGTCGATGAAGCAATTCTACGAGCGACGCGGCGGGGAAGTCATCACGGAAAATTATCCGCAATATGAGTTGATTTCCACCCACACGGCCCGAAGATCATTTGCGACAAATGCTTATATGGCAGGCGTTCCCCTTCCGGCAATACAGATGGTTCTTGGCCATAGTAAAATTGCCACGACGATACGGTATTTACGCCTCACAGCGCAGCAGAACGCAGAGAAATTGGCCGAGCATCCATTTTTCAGAGATGGAATAATTGCAGTACCAAGCGCAGTACCAAACGTTTCTGATGAGACCAAAGAAACTGTCATGGAAAAATGACAAAAAACATCGAACGGGAGTATATTTCGGACAAACTGCAAAATATGGTTGGAGAAAACTTGCTCCTGTCCTGGGCACGCAAAAGTGGCTTACGGTATGCTGTGAGCCACTTTTCTTTTGGCAGCAGTCGGCACTACCAGATATCCAACGATTCGTCATACACAGGGCTGTCGATTCCGAGGAATGCCAGGACGCTGTGAAAGACATGATACTGGCCGACCTTCTCGCCGGGATCCACTTTATTCATGGTCTCGTCCGATGTCCACACGATGAATGGAATCTCTACCTGCTCCCGGGGGGCAATGAGCATCGGCGCGCCGTGCATATAGAGATTCCCTTCGCCCAGAGACTCGCCGTGGTCGGATACGAATATCATACAACTGCGCCTGTCGGGTATCTCGCGCAGAATCTCTATCACCGAGTGCACGAGCCAGTCCGTGTAGACGATGGTGTTGTCGTAGGCGTTCATCAGCTCCTGTGGATTTGCTTTGGACATCTCCACTGTGGTACACACGGGATTGAACACCTCGAACTCCGGCGGGTATTTTTTGTTGTATGTGGGCCCGTGGCTCGTACTGGTGTGGAGTACGATAAGCATCTTGTCCCCATCGCCGGAGAGTATCTCTTCTTTCAGGCCGGCAAGCAGGATGCCGTCGTATGCGTCATCGACCTGTGCGGCGGCCTCGGGGTACAGCGACTCGATCTCCTTTGCCTTGTAGTATTTGTCGATATGTACGGGAGGCTCTCCCCAGTTGTTGCTGCGCCACACCACATCCACTCCGCATCTGTCGAGATAGTTCGGAAGGATCTCGTAAAGTTTGTTCGACTCTTTGTGGCCGAGAATGGCTCTTAATGCTGCTGTGGTGTATGTCGCGGCCGCATCCGCAACCAGTGCTACCACACCGTCCTTCTCCATAAGCGGATTGGTCGGCTTGCCGTATCCGTACAAAGAGAAATTCTCCCTTCTTGCAGACTCCCCGATAATCAGCACACAGACATCCTTGCTGTCGGTGGCGATCTTTGCATCGGGCAGGGGGATCTCTTTCCGGTTGCTTTTGCGTACGGAATTGTAGTAGCGCACGGTGTTGACCGTATATGACCACGGCATAACCAGAGAACCGAGTTGGGTTGCGTTGCGGTCGATCCACGGCCAGTTCTGCATATTGACCAGCGCCACGGTCAGGGTGACGGCCAGCGCGGTGCCGGTGTTGATAAAGAACCGCTTGCGGTTTCCGTAATCGAACCGTCTTGCAAAGATGTAGACGCACGGAACGACTCCCAAAAATAGGATATACCACACCATGGGCCATGAGAAGTATCCCGACGCCTCCGAATAGCGGGTGTTAAACACGTTCCCCATCATCCTGTGCGTGATGAGAACCTCGTATGTATTGATGAAATAGAGGCTGATGGCATTGCATACGAATGAGGCCGCAAGGATGATTTTCCCGACCCCGCGTCCCAGAAAAAGCAGCAGGTAATAGAAGAAGAAATTGAGTGCGAGCATCATGATTCCCAGACTCACCACAATCAACACTCCGTTGAAGCCGCCTTCGATGTTGTTGAGTACCAATCGGAAGAACGGCCCATGGAACGCCACGAACGTAAAGATGCTGAGCGCCAAAGATACACGGGTGAGGTCGCTCTTTTTCGTCAGAAATTTCACCATCTGATAACTATTTTGTAGAATGCAAGAATCACCCCCGCGCACAAGGCAAGGATTGTGAGGTTGAAAAGAATCGTCAATGGAATGTCGACCGAATGCGACGCGGCCATCCAGGGCGTTGCCGCCACGGAAGAGTCGTACCGGGCAAACGGATTGGTGTATATCACCTCGCCGTCGGGGAACCAGGCGGTAATGCGTGCGTAAGGGTCGTCGGGTGTCATGGTGTATCGGGCTTCGGACGAGTCGGGCGTCAGCGACAGGGTGGTATGGTTACGGCCCGTCACTTTGATACTGTCCGCCCGACGGGACAATGAGATATAGATTGTCGCGCCGTCGAGACCGATATCCTCAATCCGCGGCAGTTCCCTCTCTTCCCGCATACTTACTCCCCACGGCCCGCGGCCGGGAGTGCGCATCGCGTAGTAGCACCCCCCGAGGAGAGTCTCCCTTATGTCTTCATACCGTGCGGACGGAGAGTTCAGGAAATTGCACCTGACGGCCATGCTGCCCGGTCGGTCGGGATAATGCAGGTCGTCGCCCGCCAGACCGAAGCTGTAATGTCCGGCGCTCAGCGCCCAGTCCCAGTACTCGTTTTCGGTACTCTTTCCGCTGTCGAGTTCCATTATTCTGTAACCTCCGAGTTGTTGCATTATTTTTTTCGACGTCGCCCTCGTTCTCAGCGGGTGGTTCATCTGGATGAAATCGCTCCCTTTGCCGAGCAGGTCCAACTGGAATTGTCTCTGGGAGGCGAAAAGCGGAATCAGGTGGTCGAAACGGCAGACCTTGCCGGCTCCGAACACCAACTTATGGTATTTGAACAGATTGATGCCATGCTCATAGACATCGACCTGCAGCGAGGGATCGCAGGGATGTGCGGTCAGGGCGTTGTGGTTCGAGAAAGTTACTATGTCGTATCCCAATCCCCGGTAGGCTTCGTAGATTTTGTCCGGCCAATACTCGCATTCGTTCAGGATGCCGTTTACGCGTGTGTGAGTGTGAAAGTTGGCCCTTTTCCAATGAAATACCGTATCTGCCCCGTTTGCGTATGGGTTGAAAATGTCGGGGCCGCCGAATGGTTTCGCTTCGCCGAAATCGTAGATGGGACTCACACTTGTAGCAAAAATTGCCAGCAGAACAATCAGAACAGGAGCAACCACGATTTTGAGCAGCACGACCGATATCTTTCTTACCATGGGACGACCGATAAAATTGCGCAAAGATAGCCAAATTTAAGTTTCATTTCGATCGTTGCCCTCAACATCCGAAGATCTCGTTGAGGATGCGCGCGAGGCGATAGCCCGCCTCAATGAATTTCTGCTCGACCACAGGCGAATATTCGTTTACATACTCCCACGAGAGCGGCTTATCCTGCGGCGTGTCGGCATAGAGCATGTGCGACAACGCCACCGTCTGTTCCATCCACTCGACAGGGTCTCCCCCACTCAACGCGCGGCGCTGGCTGCGCTTCATCCTGTAATCTACGTTTTGGGCCCACTCCCACGCGCTCCAGGTGTGGGAAGCATCCACTATCTGCGAATCCCACAGACGGTGCAGATTACTTGTCTCACCGCGAAAATTGACGGCAAAACCGTTGCCGCCGCGGTCGCCCGCCCTGCCTGCATGCATGGGGCAGTGCATATCACCGACGAAGTGTATCAAAAATTTAAGATACATGCTCCGCAGCGAATCGCTCGTTCCTTTCGCCTCGAGCCGTTCAATGCAGAGATCGACGGCGGTGCAGACATCGCCCTCCGGATGCTTGGGCGAGGTGGCGTATGTGTATCCTTCGTCGGCATTGGCATAGTGCCACGTAGAGATGAAATCGTATCTGTCGTCATCGCGCAGACCGTCGGCCCACGACGACCAGTAGGCCATGTTGTGTCCCTCCAGAAGGCGGGTTACCTGACGTTCCGTCCGGCGTGTGAGGTGTTCCTGAGCAATGTATGCGATGGCACTGTGCCCTTTATCCCCCCATCCGAAAGCCGGAGAGGTGTTAACCGCAGCTAAAAGAATAAAAATCGCACCGCAAGCGTGTTTGTTTTTCATTATTTTTTTACTTTTGTGTGGCATTTATAACAAATTTGCGGGGATAAAGATATGTAAAAATTCGATTCCACGGTGTCAGTCTATTGTTAATATATTTGTAACCCCGGCTTAACCGTTTGTAACATAATTGCCCTAACTTTCCGTCGCGAAGAATTAAAAACCAACCATGTCAATAGTTAAATGTTTAAACGTATGTATTATGAAAATTAAGACTTTACAACGAATTTTCACTCTGTTGGCCGCTCTCGCCGTTGCTCTTCCCGCACTGGCGCAGACGAACCTTTCGGGGCGCGTGGTCGACGGTGAAACCGATGATGTGCTTGCCGGTGCATTGATCACCAACATGACCACAGGCGACGTGGCGATCTCGGGCAACGACGGCTCGTTCCGCATACGCGGCAGAGCCGATGCACAGACCCTGACGGTATCCTTCCTCGGATACGCCGAAGAGGAGATCGCGGTGACGGCCGGACAAACCTCTTTGGGCGACGTGGAGCTCACGCCCGACGCCATCTCAGTGGCCGACATCGTGGTCACGGCGGGTATTGTAACTTCGGACAGGCAGACCCCGGTGGCTGTCTCCAACATCACCCGTTCGCAGATCGACATGAAACTCTCGAATCAGGAGTTTCCCGAGATCCTCAAGTCGACCCCGTCGGTCTACGCGACCAAGGAGAGCGGCGGTTACGGCGACTCGCGCATTTCGATGCGCGGATTCAGCTCCGAGAACATCGGCGTACTGATCAACGGCGTGCCCGTCAACGACATGGAGAACGGCCGCGTCTACTGGTCGAACTGGTCGGGGCTCTCGGACGTTACGAGCTTCATGCAGGTCCAGAGGGGCCTGGGCGCATCGAAGCTGGCCCTCTCGTCGGTAGGCGGCACGATCAACATCGTCACCCGCAGCACCGATGCCGAAAAGGGCGGAAGCGTCTACTACGGTATCGGCAACGACGGTCTGCAAAAACTAAACTTCAGCGTTTCCACCGGCTTGTCGGACAACGGCTGGGCCGTCACCCTCGCCGGTTCGCGCCAAAGCGCCGACGGCTATATCCGTGGAACGAACTACCTGGCGTGGAACTACTTCGGTAACCTTTCGAAGATCTTTGCCGACGGCCGCCACCGCCTGTCGCTTACCGCTTTCGGAGCGCCTCAGTGGCACAACCAGAGGGGCAACCCCTATCTGATAGAGGATTACGCAACCCATCCCGACCGCCGCCGCATGAACCTGTCGTGGGGCTACAAGGATGGCAAGATCCAGGGTACGGGCTACGGCTACAACGAATACCACAAACCGCAGATATCGTTGGTTCACATCTGGCAGATCGACTCCAAGAGCATGCTTTCGACCTCCGCCTACGCCTCGCTCGCTCGCGGTGGCGGACGCCGCATCTTCGGCGAGAACGGCTCGACCAGTTATCTGCTCGCCGTCGACAACAACACCGGAAGACCTCACGCCAACGCGCTGCCCCGTACCCCTGAAGACCACATCGACTGGGATGCCGTCTACAAGATGAACAGCGAGGCTCCGGACGGCAAGGCCGTTGCCGTGATGGGCATGGCGGTCAACAAACACGACTGGTACGGACTTCTGAGCACCTACAACAACCAGATCACCGACGAGATCAAGATTACGGCGGGCTTCGACGGCCGCTACTACACCGCTTTCCACGGCAGCAGGGTCGACGATCTGCTGGGTGCCGATTACTTTATGGACAACTCCATACAGTATCGCCCCAACAAACCGCAATACGAGGGGGCTCTCACCCAGTACGACGAGACGGGCGAGGTTTTGTGGACGGGCCTTTTCGCACAGGCGGAATATGTTAAGGACAACCTCTCGGCCTTCCTGTCCGCCTCTGTCTCCGGCAACTTCTACCGCTGGCACAATCCGGGCGCACCCTACGACAACAAGGACAGGGACGGTAACGTCCTCTTCCCCGATCTTCAGGGCAAGATCGTCTCCGACTGGGTGAAATTCATGCCGTGGAGCGTCAAGGCGGGCGCGAGCTACAAAATGGGGCAGTACCACAGCGTATTTGCCAACGGCGGTTACTTCACGCGCGCACCGTTCTTCAACTCGACGTTCAATAACTACACGATCAGAACCAATCCCAACGCCAAGCTCGAACGCGTGACCACGGCCGAGGTGGGCTACACCTTCGCCAACAACGTGCTCAACCTCACCTTCAACGGCTACTACACGCTGTGGCTCGACAAGGGGATGACCCGCAGCCTTCAGGGCGAGATATACAACATCTCCGGTCTGAACGCCCGCCACATGGGTCTCGAACTCGAGGCGACATACCGTCCCTCGACGCGCTTCACTCTCAAGGCGATGGGTTCTATCGGCGACTGGGTCTGGCAGGACGACGTCAACGCCGATATTATGAACGAAAGCCAGACCGAGATAGCCTCGGCGCAGACGCTCTACATCGGAGGCGTGCACGTTGGCAACTCGGCCCAGATAACGGCCGCCCTCGGCCTCGACTGGTCGCCGTTCAAGGACTTCCGCGTGGGCGCCGACTACAACTGGTTCGGCAAGAACTTCGCGGACTACAACCCCGTCAACCGCACCCAGGCCTCCGACAAGGTCGAGGCGTGGCGGATGCCCGACTACGGCACCGTTGACGTGCAGTTCAGCTATCGTTTCCGGTTGGGCGACAATATCCGCGCGACGCTCTACGGCAACGTCAACAACCTTCTGGACACCTGGTACATTGCCGACGCCCGCGACGGTGTGGCTCACGACGCGCGCACGGCCCTGGTCTACTACGGTTTCGGACGCACCTGGACCGCCGGCCTGAAGTTCAATTTCTAAAAACAAACAACGACCATGAAAAAAATATTATATCTTATTGTAATGGCCGCCGTGGCCTTCGGCTTTGCGGCGTGCAGCGACCAGGACGACGTGGTGGACGCCCTGATAGACGAGGTCAAAGAGCGTCCCGTTGTCAAGAGTTTTCCATACACCCTCACCACGGCCGACTACGCTTCGATCTCCGCCGCCGCGCTTAAGGATGCCGGCGACAACTCCGCCAATGCGGCGTTGGCAAACGCGGTCAAGAATACCAACTCGCTCAACAGTTTCGCCGACCCGCTCAAGTATATTCCCGGCGTTCTGGGTCCCAAATATCCGGGTCTTGGTCTCGAATCGGCCGTGCAGGTAACATACGCCTACACTCCCGACTACCTTGCGGGGCTGACGGCCTCTCCTCCTTCGGGCGATGTGATCGTGGGCGAAGATTTCACGGCGTATGCCACGGGTGCCGCGATCGATCAAAACGGATGGTCTACCGTTATCACAAAGGGGACCAAGAATTGGAGCGTCGCTACTTACGGCGGTAACAATTACGCCTATATCAATGTGTTCAGCGGTGCGCAGGAAGAGAGCGAGAGCTATCTGATCTCTCCGCAGATCGACCTTTCCAAAACCACCCAGAACCACTTTTCGTTCGACATCACCACAGGCTATGTCAATGTACAGTGTCTGTCGGTGCTGATCTCGTCCGACGAGAATGCCGCCACCGATCCGGCAGCAGCCACGTGGACAGATGTAACCTCGTCGTTCACTATTCCCATGCAGTCCAACAACTGGCCTCCGTTCATCAAGTCGGGAACGCTTGGTCTCGATGCCGACTTTGGCGGGAAGAAAATTTACATTGCCTTCAGATTCAGCGGCGGAAATGCGGTCGGCAAAACCACCGGTTATGAGATTGACAACATTTCTATCTTCAGCGGCAAGGTTATCGAGCCAAAACCCGGCGAGGTGTTCATCAACGACCCCGAAGAAGGTTGGATCGTACTTGAGAACGGTATTGCTCTTACCGACTCCGACTTCGCAGCGATGGGTGTAACTTCTCTCACCACCGACACCGCTCCGAACTATCTGCCCGTGTTCTTCGCGCAGAAATTCCCCTACGCCCAGCAGGGCGACAGGAAAGCCGTGCTCTTCGGAGCCAATGCCGCCGAATATGTATACACCGGCGGCAGGTGGAGCCCCACGATCGTCGGCGCACCCCTCACCGAGCAATATGTGAACGACGGAGAGAAGTGGATATTCGATCCCACGGTGAAATTGACTATGGCACCGGACGACTATCAGATTATGGTCGACTGGGTGAAGGATAATATCGACGCCGCATATCTCGACTCCTATGGCACCGCCGAATACTACTACGGTTTCGCTTCGTTCTACAGGAACGTGAGTTTCCGTTTCTCCTACCGCAGCAGCTATCCCCAGGACACCGAGTTCCACGCTCTTGCCGGTAATGCCGCCGCACAGCTTGCGTTGCTGTGGAAACGCCTCGAACAGGAGGGTATGCCGAAGTTCCTGCAACTCAAGTATCCGCTCTCGCCCGCCATCGCACAGGGCGTGCAGCTATACTACGACATCACGGTAGCCGTTCACAGCCCCGACGACGGTACGACCATTGTAACGAAAGATTACATGATGCGCTACAAAGTCCTCACGGCCGGCTCGGCAGGTACTCCTCCGACCTTCGAATTCGTGAGCACGACGGCGCTCTGATCCGTCGGTTCGTTTATTTTCCTAATAAAAGAACCGTTCCTGTGAAGGGGGCGGTTCTTTTTGTGATTTTTTTAATAACTTTGTCCTTAATGAAAAGATCAGGAGGCAATAACGGCGGACAAGGCTGGGTGAGGGAGAGGAAATACGGTTGGAAACGCCTTGTTGTGGTGGCGTGTGTTGCGGCTGCGGTAGGGGTGTCTATCATGATCGCACTGAATCATGCCTGGGTCGCCTCCTCGAAGGATGAGAGTTGCATGGCGTGCCACGTACACCCGGATTCAGAGGCGAGTTGGCGCCTCTCATCGCATCATGTGAACGGGAGCGGCACCAAAACCTCGTGTGCCCAGTGCCACCTGCCGCCGACGGGTTCGGTGGATTATGTGATCGCAAAGGTTAAGACGGGCGGCAAAGACGTTCTTTCGCACATATTCAAGGATAAGGAGAAGATAAACTGGGAGGCGAAGGGAGAGTTGGAACATGCGCGCAAAATAGTCTACAACGCCTCCTGCATCGAGTGCCACCACCAGTTGTTTCCCGAAGGGATTTCGGACGACGGCGTTACGGCCCACCTCTATTGGGAGGAGAACAGCCGCAAGTTTGAGATGAACTGTATAGACTGCCATCTGGACGTGGGCCACTACGACCCGAATTACACCCACGCGCGTATGACCGGTATTCCGCAGCAGGCGGCACCGGGCGAGATATTTTCCGAGGCGGCGGCGGTCGCGGAGTTTGCAGATTTTGTCGAGCGCATTCCGGGAACGGGGGTTTCGTTCGCAATGAAGGCTATCCCGGCGGGTAGTTTCACGATGGGCAGCCCCGAAAGCGAACCTTTCCATGCGGAGAACGAATTCCCGCAAAGGGAGGAGAGCGTCGGGAGGTTTTTCATGGCCGAGACCGAGGTAACGTGGGAGATGTACTGGGCGTTCCTTTCGGAGACCATGTCCGAGGGGCGCATTCCGCCCGAAGAGATATTTGCGCGCAACTCCGACCCGGAGGTCGATGCGCTGAGCGGCCCCACGCCTCCGTTCGGCAATCCCGAGCAGGGTTGGGGCGGAGGCCAGCGTCCCGCGATCACCATGACGCACTATTCGGCCGGGATATTCTGCCGCTGGCTATCTCGAAAAACCGGCCGGACTTATCGCCTGCCCACCGAGGCGGAGTGGGAGTACGCCGCCAGGGGCGGAACCGACACTCCCTACTTCTTCGAGGGCTCGCCAAAAAAATACTCCGGCACGGGCCTTTGGAATAAGATTTTCGGTGCCGATACGACGGTTATAAACACATACACGGTATACGCGGGGAACAGCGGCGGCCGCACGGGCGAACCGTC
>QMCD01001097.1_pt1 | contig 17330 bp, 13 predicted proteins | sample 1821841 | NCBI WGS metagenome assembly QMCD01 (sample SAMN01991225, study PRJNA193472) | Termite gut metagenome, whole genome shotgun sequencing project. | isolation source: worker | host: Macrotermes natalensis
TAGTTAACGTGTGGGTGAAGTAAATGTGGAGTTTGGAGTGTGAAGTTTTATGCCAATGCGCCGGTTTAAACCGGCGCATTGATTTTTATATGTTGTCAAAGGAAAATACAGGAACTTTATCCCATTCGATATTGTGGTCTGCCTCTGCAATATCTGTGAACTCAAACTCCGAAAGCCACCGCCTAAGCTTCTTCTCGGCGCCAGATATACCCACATAAGACTTAAAGCGCCTTGTGGCCGACAACCCTTCGAGGCGCGGCTGGCCCGTATCTAAATCACGAGGATGAAGATAGCTCATAACATAATCGTCATCGCGGGTCCACTTACGGATAAGGCCGTAAGGGAGCAGGCGAAAATACCCTCCTCCGGAGTAGATGATATTTTTGCCGAATATGGTGTGGAATCCGACAGGCAATTCTTTTAGTTTTATGCCATTATATCCTATTATAGATGGTATCGCCTTGCCGTAATTCTCGATACCACCATGGGCATGTCGGGCGGGAAATACCGAGCAGTCTATCTCTATACCGCATTCATGTATGACTTCGAAGGCCCACGGCTCACTCTCACGTATCGAGAATCCGGGTGCCCTGAAATATTTCACTGGCTTGCCCGAAAGATCTTCCAACAACTTTACCGACCTTGATAGATCATTCCGGAAAGCCTCTCTGTCGCGTGCCCACACAAGTTCGTGGCTCATCGTGTGAGATCCTATTTCATAGCGCTCGGCTATCTTTCGTACCACTTCGGGATATTTCTCGGCGATCCAACCTATAATTAAAAACGTAGCTTTGGTATCGGTGTCGGAAAGGATCTCCAACAACCTATCGACGTTATCATGTATCCTGACAGGGAAATCGCCCCACGAGTTCGAATCGCATGTAGATTCATTCTCCAAAAGGTGAAACCACTCCTCTATGTCGAAAGTAAGTATTCTCATAAATTTGATAACATTAAAGGTCGTCGGAATCCACGAACATAAGATGCCAATTCTCTTCTGTGTGGAGTTCTTCTTTAGTAAGGCGGTTCTGAAGGTTCTTGATAATAAGACTGAAAATAAATGGGCTTTTCATGTAGCCGTTAATTTTAAGCTGGTATTGTTTGGCGCTGTGGCGGCTCATCATCATCATGGACGCCTCTTTTCTCCGCACCTTGGCTTCGCGGGAAAGCGCATTGTGTATATTGGGAATGCACTCCCTCTCATCGGCATCTACCATAAAGTCGAGTATTCCGAGTGAAGGGACCCCTTCCTTGACTATTTCGCATGCCGACATGAACCCTGTAAGTTTTTCTTCCTTGTAAGCACAGATGAAAAAATATTTTTTCTCCGGTGCGGAATAGCGCCATGACACAAAATCCCTCTTTTTTATTAGCGCATTGCGGACACCTGCCCTCCACTTACGTTCGAATTCGTCATATCCGGCAACATCTTCCACTCTATCGTATATTTTTATCGTATATTCGGCCCTGTTGCGCTTATGGTGCAGGCTGTTGTAAAGCCACAGAAAAGGCTGTGCCGGATATGCGAGCACTCCCATACGCCTGCCGCGCAATAGAGCTTTCAGGGAGCGGAATTTCATGTAAAGCGGCATTCTAAACGCTACTTCCCAGCCAACTTTAAGATGCCCCGGCATAACCGCTTTACGTATGACGTAACCTGTCGTGAATTCTAAAGATTGCGACGAGGCCATCTCGGAAATGGAATAACGCCCCATTTTCGTAAATATGCCTGCGCCCCTGCATGAAGATTTAGTCATTACATCGCATACCATACCGACGGAGACCGTATGTTCGCCTATCTGATAGAGGTAAGGTATTGCTGCATAATAGCCTACCATCTCGTTGTCCGACCATGCAGCATATTCATAGGACGGCGGTACGTCAGGAAAAGTTCTAAATTTCCAACCATAATGTTCTCGCCCCACAACCGGAGTGCCTATATTTTCCGGAAAACAATCTATGAAAAGCTCACGCTGTTGTTCCAACTCTTTCTCCGGATCGAATTTCCTGCATGTAATATCCATGGTGTTTTTTGTCTGCTTTTAGTTGTATTTTGTACTATTCATACATCACCTATGAATTCCCAAAATTGCTTGCCTATAATATGTTCCGATAAATTATTTATCACATATTGTCTTGCTGCCATCCCCATTGCACAACGCTTTTCACGATCTCCCAATAATAAAGTCAGTGCTTCTATCATCTCCTTATTCCCATCGACAACAGCGATCTCATTATTTTCTATATTTAAGCCTTCAGCTCCGATAGAAGTCGTTAAAACGCAGCACCCGTAAGACATTGCCTGTATGATCTTATTCTGAATCCCTGCTCCCGTCAGCATAGTGGCGACCACAATGCTCGCCTGTTGATAAAAAGGTTCGACGGATTCGACATATCCTGTCACTATGATATTATCACGATCGGCTAATTTTTGTACAGGGATACTCGGATGCGCCCCGACAATAATAAACTTTAAGTCGGGATGGCAAATGAGAAGTTCCGGGAAAACATGATCGGCAAACCAACTTACGGCAATCACATTGGGGTCATAATCCATTTTACCGACAAATATGATCGTATCGGAATGATCATGCCTCGATATAAAAATAGGATCTGGAATGCTGACTTTATTTCCTACAATATGGAGCTGTTTTGCTGACATCTCAAAATGTATTGTTTGTCTATATTCGATATTATGGCACAACTGTCGAAGTCTTTCAGAACCTGTTGCTCATATTTTATACAGCGTTTATACTCTATATTGTAAATCCATTTTTTAATCCCTCCTGCCATCTTTCTCGCCTTTTCATAATTCATGGAGAGGGCATCCACTATATCGATATATTTTTTAATCCCTTTTTCTTTCCTTACGTATTCTGCGGTACGTATATTCATGCAAAAAACAAAATCATATTCCGCGATATGGCTCTTGATGAATTGTTGTATTTGCTTGCTATAATAATAATTCACTTGCAGAGGGTACGGATTGAATAAAAAATACAATGTGCGCCAATAACTTCGATATTTGGACATATGGAAATGAATCACATTGCCTACTGCCTGCAAATACTGTCCGGTTACATCTTCCTCCTGTTTTTCATTCAGATAAATAACGTCAACATTATACCGCTGTGTCAGGAACTCAAGTTGCTGGGCAGCTCTGATCCGGTAACCTCCAACAGTTGGATAAATTGGACGGGACGATATGAACAGTACTCTTTTTTTCATTTTTTTGTGTGCAAAAAATCAACAACAACTTTTTTAAACTCGACATTATCATTCCTTATTTGCTCAAGCAGGGAATCTCTGCCTTTTGTATAGATATCAGGATTAAAATCGTGACAATAGTTTTTTAAAACGGTACTAAAGTCATCCCCTTTGGTAACAGACGGACCAATATTGTAACGCTCTGCGTATTCTGCCATAAGACCTCCGCGCGTACAGATGATCGGAATGCCTGCAAGTAAAGAATAATAGAGCCTGTTGGGCAAATTTGTCGTACTTATGGCTATGTTTGGTGAATAATAATTCACCAATGATGCTCCCTGGTAAAGAGAAAGTTCTTGCTCTTTTGCATACCTGCCATTAAAAAAGACGTTTGATATCCCATTTTTTTTCACATATGTTCGCAGGCGAGACTCTACTGAGCTGTAACCAAAATAATTCATTACATAATCGGGATTATTTCCTAAACAGGCTATCAATTCCCTGTTCTGTTCATAGTCTCTGATTTGCCCCACAGTGACAATATTAATCGGCAATTTATCCTTAGTTGTGACCGGAGTGAGAGGCTGGGATAAAACATAGTCTCCTATATTATGACTGATCGTGTATTCAATGTCGTCGGGAAGCCAATTCTTAAATCCTGGAGAAGAAATGATCACTTCTGAGGCATGATAAAGTGCCGCTTTAAATTTACGTCGGAATAATCCAAAATTCAACAGCGGATGGTAATCCCGAATATCTAAGATATAGCGTTTAGAATAATGTTTGACAAGAAAGTCGCTCATAAATACGGCCGGCATAACCAAATGTATGATCAGTTTGTCGTAGTTGCCGTTTCTTACTATCCGTTCGGCATAACGTGAGTATTTGTAGAATTCAATTATTTTGGTTAATGGGGATTTTAGGCTTAAAGTAGCACGGTAGCCAAAAGGAAACTCTTCAGTTTCATTTCTATACCATAGGATATAATCATAGACAAACTTATCCTCCGCATCTAAAATATCCGTAAAATATTTTACATACGGTGCTCTCGATAGTTCGCTGGGGTTAATTATCGCGATATTTTTCATTTTCAATCCGCCAAAAGAAATATTCGATAAGGTAAAAAACTGGCTTGTTCGAGAAGCCCCGCATTATACGCAGAAGCAAGTATCCATAAATTTAGAAAGAACAGGGCTGGGAACAAGACCATAACGGCTTGCTTGGCAATCCAGCCATACTTAACGGGAATTGCTTTCAACAAGGCGGGGATAAGAATAACGAGCCAGATAGTAAAAAAAAGCGATGACCGTAAACTTAGTGTCTGTTGAAAGCTAAATGCCGTCCACGCACATACGCCTATATTGAAATAATTAAGCCACAATTTATTATTTGAATCCTGCTTAACCATCCGGTTCCAAAAAATAAAAAGCACAATGGCCAATGCGTAAAAAACATATTTATAAGAGCCTCCCTGTGTAAAATCTGCGTTAAATTTTATATAATATTGAACTGATTGAACTATCCCTATAGATGAATCTATGTCCATCAAATATGCCTTCAATATTTCTCCGATCAAAAAACTTGCTACAAACATTATTATGTTTATAGTACGGCTCAAACGCAGCATGTTGATGACAGGCAGTAAAAAACCCAAATATGCCGAAGAATGAATACCGGCCGCCAGAATCACTATCACAATGTATTGCCAGTATTTTTTATCCAAAAGCAGCGATCCCGCATACATAACCATCGATATTGCCATAAAGTTGCGGATGATATTCATCGTCATCAGGTAGAACAGCGAAAATGTCAGAAATATAAAGAGCGATAATGCTGGATCGGACGAATGTTTTTTGATCACGACATATACCAGACGGAGCGTTACAAAAGAGCAGATGATAAAGTAGAGTTGTGTAAAGGTCTGTCTTGCCAACAACATAAGCGACCTACTCAACCATTCTATGCGGTTGATCTGCCATGATAGCTTGTCACGTATAGTATTGTCGTAAGCCTCATAATCCCATCCCACATTGTAGCGCAGGGCTGAAAAAAGAAATATGCACCAAAAAATAATTTTAAGGCCGGTATTATTTTTCGTCTTGTAGTAAGCACAAAAACCACATACGGCCACAAGGGCTATATATGGGAAATAATGAAGCAATGTGATTGAGTCAACCATCGACTACACAGTTCTATCGCAATTTATATTGATATTATTTAATCATTCGGACACAAAGTTAATTAAATATGGAACACTTCACAATCGCATGTAATAAATTAGGAATATTTCAGGCAGTCGATGCAACATTCGGGCTTGTTGCGGCATCTTTTAATTATAAAAGATTAGACTACTTAAAACTTTTAAAGCTATGAAGACAAAGTACACTTTTATCCGGCATCTTGCAGTCGGAGCAGCTGTTTTACTCGCCATTTTGGCATGTTCGGATATGGATATGGCTTACGAAGGAGGCGGTTACTACGAGGAAAATCCAGGTAATGATGCTTACGGCGAGAGTTACACCGATTACGGTGAGAACCAATTCCTGAGTGCGGCCGAGTTTCCATTGTCGACTTTTTCGGTGGATTGCGATGGTGCGTCGTACAGTAATATGCGCCGTTGGCTGAGAAATGGGCAGAATCCGCCCGCCGCTGCGGTAAGGTTAGAGGAGTTCCTCAACTATTTCACATTCGATTATCCCGAACCGCAGGATGGCAATAATATATCGCTCGACCATGAGATAGCTGTTTGTCCATGGAACAGCGAACACCTGCTGATGCGCGTGGGTATTAAAGGCAAAACCATCTCCGAAGAGCAGCTTCCGGCGACCAATTATGTGTTTCTGATAGATGTGTCGGGGTCGATGAATTCCACTGACAAGTTGGGAATACTCAAATCCGGGTTCTGTATGCTCGTCGATGAACTTCGCCCTGTCGACAAGGTGGCAATAGTCGTATATGCAAGTGCTTCGGGCGTTGTGCTCAATTCGACATATTGCGAGGATGTCAATAAGGACACTATTAAGAATGCGATCAATAAGCTCTCGGCCGGCGGTTCGACGGCCGGAGGCGCCGCCATAACGCAAGCATACGAAATTGCGGTACAGAATTATATCCCCGGCGGTAACAACCGCATTATCCTCGGTACCGACGGTGATTTCAATGTAGGCATATCGAATACCGATGCTCTGGTGGAACTCGTTGAGAGCAAGCGTGATCAAGGCGTCTATCTGACCGTACTCGGCGTGGGCGGCGGCAACCTCAACGATTCGATGATGGAGCAGATAGCTGACAACGGCAATGGGAATTACGAGTATCTCGACTGTGTGGAACAGCTCGAAAAGGTATTCATTCATGAGAAACATAAATTCTACCCTGTAGCCAAAGATTGCAAGATACAGTTGACTTTCGACCCTGCACTCACTGCAAAATACCGCCTTATAGGGTATGAGAACCGCAAACTCAACAACGAGGATTTCGAGAATGATGAAAAAGACGCCGGTGATATCGGTGTGGGGCAAACAGTCACCGCACTGTATGAAATAATTCCAGTCGAAAATTATCCTGCAACAGGCAAATTTGCCTCTCTGGATGTACGCTACAAAAAGCCGGACGAAGGCGAAAATAGCATACTTGTCTCATCTGATATCGACGATACGGTTGTGTCGATAGAGGCCTCGTCCGACAATATGCGTTTTGCATCGTCGGTCGCCGCCTTCGGAATGCTGCTTAAAAATTCCGAATTTGTCGGTACGGCAAACAAAAGCATGGTAAAATCGCTCGGACAGGGAGCGTTGGGTGCAGACAGCCACGGCTATCGCAGCGAATACATTAATTTAGTCGATAGATCGAACACTAAATAGCACCGTACGGCGTTCCTTTGAAAGAATGCGGCTTTGCGCAGTAACACTAAAGTAGTATAGGTGGAAAAATCCAAACAACTTCTAAAATTACACAGGGCGCCTAATAATGGGTGTCCTTGTGTTTTTATAAAAGATAATAAATATTCTGAATTTTAAACCGTTTCTTAATCTATTTTAGTTACTTTTGCGCAATCGTTATTTCACTAACAGAAAGAAGCAATTAAATAACATCATCCGAAAACATCCAAAAAATAGGATTTATGGGAGACATAACATCGAAACAATTATCGGGCAAGGTGCGCCGTGAGCACGACCTGCTCGGTGAAATGAACATTCCGGAGGAGTTTTACTTCGGGATACAGACCATGCGCGCGTTGGAAAATTTCCACATCAGCCGTGTGAGGCTCAACTTTTTCCCCGAACTCATCATCGCGCTTGCTGATGTGAAGCAGGCAGCCGCGATGGCCAACCGCGACCTCGGGATACTCGAACCGGCGGTAGCCGATGCCATCATAAAGGCGTGTGAGGCGATACGCGGCGGCAAGTACCACGACCACTTTGTGGTCGATATGATACAGGGCGGCGCGGGGACATCTACCAACATGAATGCCAACGAGGTAATCGCCAATGTAGGGTTGGAGATACTCGGCCGCAGCAAGGGCGACTACGACCACTGCCACCCCAACAACCACGTCAACCTCTCGCAATCGACCAACGACGCCTATCCGACAGCGATGAAGATAGCGCTCTACCGTAGCACGGAGACACTTATTGGTACGCTGAAAAAGCTGGTGGATGCTTTCCATACCAAGGGCGCGGAGTTTGCACATGTCATAAAAATGGGGCGCACACAGCTTCAGGATGCTGTGCCTATGACGCTCGGGCAGGAGTTCGAGGCTTATTCGGCCAACCTTGCCGAGGAGATCACCCGCCTCGACACCAACAGGCAGTTGTTCCTCGAGATCAACATGGGTGCCACGGCGATAGGTACGGGTATCAACTCCGATCCGCGCTATGCCGCCCTATGCACGCGCCACCTGAAGGATATCACCGGCATGAACGTGGTAGAATCACCCAACATGATCGAGGCCACGAGCGACACAGGCGCGTTCATCATGAACTCGTCGGCGCAGAAACGTTTGGCAGTGAAGCTCTCCAAGATATGCAATGACCTCAGGCTTCTCTCCTCCGGCCCACGCACCGGCCTCGGCGAGATAAACCTGCCTCCCATGCAGCCCGGTTCGTCGATAATGCCCGGCAAGGTGAACCCCGTGATACCGGAGGTGGTTAACCAGATAGCGTTCAGTGTAATAGGCAACGACGTTACGATAACTATGGCTTCCGAAGCCGGACAGTTGGAGCTCAATGTAATGGAGCCGATCATCGTATATTGCCTGACCGAGAATATAGAGATGCTCATCAATGGCATGAACACCCTGCGCGAAAAGTGCATCACGGGTATCACCGCCAACGAGGAGGTTTGCCGCAACATGGTCTACAACAGCATCGGCCTTGTCACGGCGCTCAACCCCTACCTCGGTTACGAGGCGTCGAGTGCGGTAGCCAAAGAGGCGCTCAAGACAGGTAAGGGTATCTATGACCTCGTCCTCGAACACAAGCTCATGAGCAAGGAGGAGCTCGACAACGTCCTCAAGCCGGAGAACATGATCAAGCCGAGGGCTTTCGATATCAGGAAATAATCCGCCGTCAGGTGTTTTTCGCCAAGGCTATTAAGGGCCGTGCGGAAACTTCGCATGAACGGAAATCCCCAACACCGGAGCCGCTGTTCCGAAAATAAAATTCCCCGCCTCATCGAGGCGGGGAATTTTATGTGCGCTATGTGATAGCTTCGCGGGGAAGCCCCGACAAACTATTACTTCAGTGCCGCATGTGCTGCCGCGAGGCGTGCGATGGGCACGCGGAACGGTGAGCATGATACGTAGTTGAGGCCTGCGGAGTGGCAGAACTCTACCGAGCTGGGCTCGCCGCCGTGTTCGCCGCAGATACCGCACTTCAGTTCGGGCAGTACGCTGCGTCCCTTCATGACGCCCTCCCGGAGGAGCTGGCCTACGCCGTTGCGGTCGAGGACCTGGAACGGGTCGGCCTTGAGGATACCCTTATTTATATATACAGGCAGGAACTTGCCTATGTCGTCGCGCGAGAAACCGAGCGTCATCTGCGTCAGGTCGTTGGTGCCGAACGAGAAGAATTCGGCTACTTCGGCGATCTGGTTGGCCGTTACTGCGGCGCGCGGAACTTCGATCATAGTGCCGACCATATATTTGATCTTGTCGTTGCGTTCGAGGAATACCTCGTTGGCTACGGAGTCGATGATGTTCTTCTGGTAGCGGAGCTCCTTGTGGTTGCCTACGAGCGGGACCATGATCTCCAACTTAACGGGGATGCCGCGCTTTTCGACGTTCATGGCCGCCTCTATAAGCGCCCTTGTCTGCATCTCGGTGATCTCGGGGTATGTGTTGCCCAAGCGGCAGCCGCGGTGTCCGAGCATCGGGTTGACCTCGTGGAGCGAATCCACGCGCGCCTGTATCTTTTCGAGGCTGATGCCGGTCTCCTTGGCGAGTTCCATCTGTTCCTTTTCGGTGTGGGGAACGAACTCGTGGAGGGGCGGGTCGAGAAGGCGCACAGTAACCGGATGACCTTTCATTACCTCGAAGAGGCCTTCGAAGTCCTTGCGTTGTATGGGGAGGAGCTTGTCGAGTGCGGCACGGCGTCCGGCTTCGTCGTCGGCAAGGATCATCTCACGCATGGCGAGGATGCGGCTGCCTTCGAAGAACATGTGCTCCGTGCGGCAAAGTCCGATACCCTCGGCACCGAAATCGAACGCATTCTGGGCATCTTCGGGATTGTCGGCATTGGCGCGCACTTTCATCGTGGCGTATTTGCCGGCGAGCTCCATAAGCTTGGCGAAGTCGCCGTCGAGCTCGGCAGCCTTTGTAGCTACCTGTCCGAGATATACTTCACCCGTGGAACCGTTCAGCGAGATCCAGTCGCCCTCCTTTATCGTTGTACCACCTACTTTGATAGTCTTGGCTTTGTAGTCTATCGTGAGTTCGCCAGCGCCCGAAACGCAGCCCTTACCCATACCGCGGGCACCTACGGCAGCGTGTGAGGTCATACCTCCGCGGGCGGTGAGGATACCCTCCGCAACGTGCATACCTGCAAGGTCTTCAGGCGATGTCTCGATACGCACGAGGACGACCTTGCGGCCTTCGGTGTGCATCTTTTCGGCATCCTCGGCGAAGAAGACGACCTGTCCGGTAGCCGCACCCGGAGATGCGGGAAGCCCCTTGGCTATCACCTCGGCGTTCTTCATCGCGGCCTTGTCGAATACAGGGTGGAGAAGCTCGTCAAGCTTGGCTGGCTCGCAGCGGAGTACGGCAGTAGTCTCGTCGATAAGCCCTTGCGAGAGCATATCCATAGCGATCTTCACCATAGCTGCGCCTGTGCGCTTGCCGCTGCGGGTCTGGAGCATCCAGAGTTTGCCGTCCTGTATGGTGAATTCGAGGTCCTGCATATCGGTGAAGTAGTTCTCCAGATGCTGCTGTATCTCGTCGAGCTCCTTGTATGCCGCAGGCATAACCTCCTCGAGCGAAGGATATTTGGCTTTGCGGTCTGCTTCGCTCACGCCCTGTGCCTCAGCCCAGCGGCGCGAACCTTCGAGGGTGATCTGCTGCGGTGTGCGGATACCTGCAACGACATCCTCACCCTGCGCATTCACAAGATACTCGCCGTTGAAGAGGTCTTCGCCGGTAGCCGCGTCGCGGGTGAACGCCACGCCGGTAGCCGACTGCTCACCCATGTTGCCGAATACCATGGCCTGCACGTTTACTGCCGTGCCCCATTCGGCGGGTATGTTGTTGAGCTTGCGGTAGAGGATAGCCCTTTCGTTCATCCAGCTCTGGAATACCGACATGACGGCTCCCCAAAGCTGTTCCCACGGGTCGGTTGGGAAGTCCTGTTTGGTCTGCTCCTTGACTGCGGCCTTGAACCTCTTAACGAGTTCACGAAGGTCGTCGGCGCTCAACTCCGTATCGTTCTTTACGCCCTTTTCGTGTTTCATGTGGTCGATGATCTCCTCGAACGGATCTTCGTCCTCCTTGCTGACGGGCTTCATGCCGAGTACCACGTCGCCGTACATCTGTACGAAGCGGCGGTATGAGTCCCATGCAAAACGGGGGTTGCCCGAGCGTTTTGCCATAGCCTCCACAGCCGTATCATTGAGGCCGAGGTTGAGGATGGTGTCCATCATGCCGGGCATCGAAGCGCGTGCACCCGAACGTACCGATACGAGAAGCGGGGCGGAGTTGTCGCCGAACTTCATGCCGGTCTGCTCCTCGATATCCCTGATCGCCTTCTCGACTTCGGGGCGTATCATCTCCACTACTCCCTCGCGTCCCTTTTCATAATACTCCGCACAAACCTCCGTGGTTATGGTGAATCCCGGAGGTACGGGAATCCCGACGAGGTTCATCTCGGCGAGGTTCGCACCTTTACCACCGAGCAGTTCTTTCATTTTTCCGTTACCCTCGGCCTTCTTGTTACCGAAGGTGTAAACACGTTTGACTGATGACATAAATTCTGATATTTAGATTCTTAACGTAATGATTACATAGATAACGGCCAACTATTTAACACAATAGTGGCCTTGGAGACTACCATATATATGGTAAACGATGCGCAAAGATATCTTTTTTTACGTTACCGTACAATATTACGGCGCGTTTTGGCTCTGTTTTGGGACGTTGTTAAGATTATTTAATAATGGCATTAATGTATTATGGCCGAGTATCGTATTAAATTCCAATGAGGTACTGCGATGTGTAAGCATCTACCTTGAAAGCACGACATAAACCGGCAGGTGGTCGCTGTAACCTGCGGTGTAGCGGCCCGAGGTGAATGTACGCAGGGGGTAGCCGCGCCTTCCGGCGGGTAGTGCCGCGCCATCCATATTGTCTGTGCCGTCGATAACCCCGATGCCGCCCGCGTCTTCAATATCATTCTTTGCCCCATTTCCCGCGCCGCTCTCCATGCCAATGTTGTTCGATGCTCCCGCTATCATGTAGTCGCGGACGAAGACGCCGCCCGATTTATACAGAAGCCCCTCGCCGTATATCGCCCCTGCCGAAAGCATTATATTGTCGAGCAGGTACCACCGCCCGTCGTAGGCATAGGAGGCGGCCGTGCCCGACTCTCCGGTGATGCCTGCATAGAGCATTATACGGTTGTAAAATCCGCCCGACATACGCCCTATCGTTCGCCGGAACAGCCGCTCCGACGGGTCGCAGTTGAAGTCGCCCATGACGATAAGTTTCGTGCTGCGGTCGGCGCTCCTGAGCGAGTCGGCCACGGTGCACAGCCTGTTCATCGCCTTTTCGCGGTAGTCGCGCGCATTGGCTTTCGAGGGGAGATGGCAAATCAGGATACCGACACTCTCGCCGAGCAACGTGCCTTTCACATGCAGGAACTCGCGCGAGTAGCCCGAATTTATGAGGCGCACATGGTCGGGAAAGAGCTTGTCTCCCTTGTATATCAGTGCGATGTCGATGCCGCGCCTGTCGCCCGACGTGCGGTGGATATAGTTGTAGTCATCGGCAAGTGCGGCCACAAGGCCACGTACTACCGCCTCGTTCTCCACCTCGGCAAGCCCCACAATGTCGGCACCCATATCGCCGATAACACGCGCCATGTTGCGCAGCTTGCGGGTGTAACGTCCGCTATCCCAGCCGTAACTCCCCTCGGGGGTGTACTCCCTATCGTCGTAAAAGCTGCTCGGAATGGTGTCGAAAAGGTTTTCGGTGTTCCAGAAAGCGACGGTAATGCTTTGCTTTCTATGTGGTTGCCCACCATACAGCGATGTAAGCCCCATGTACAGGAGCAATATCAATACAGGTATGTAGGTTTTTCTGCCCACTGTAATTATTCCCTGTTCTTGGAGTCGATCCATATAGTCACCGGCCCGTCGTTAACGAGCGATATTTGCATGTCGGCGCCGAATATCCCCGTGGCGACCTTCTTGCCCAAAGCCGCCTCGAGCGCCCCGACGAATGCTTCATACATCGGCACGGCGACATCCTCCTTCGCCGCACGTATATACGACGGCCTGTTGCCCTTCTTCGTAGAGGCATGCAGCGTGAACTGGCTGACAACCATAACGCCGCCGCCCGTCTCACTCACATCGAGGTTCATGACGCCTGCCTCATCGTCGAAGATTCTTAGCCTGACGATCTTTCCCGTCAGCCAATCAACATCCTCCGCCGTATCGTCGTGCCCGACACCCACAAGCACCAGCAATCCCTTGCCGATACTCGAATAAGCCTCACCCCCGATCTCAACGGCAGCCCCACGCACCCTCTGTATCAATACCCTCATAACTATACATTATTCTCCGTCCAAAAATACGATAAATTTAGATATAGAGGTTGTTTGTGGTTCTCCCCTCTCGCTTTTTTATTTGTCGAGTTCGAGGTGATCCATCAGATACAGTAGTTCGGCGTGGCGGTCGAAACCATATCGGCGGTAGTCGTCCGGAGTGAGCATGATGTCCGGCCAAAACACATTCGCACGGGGATCGTCGGTCGGCAAGTAGACCTGTGCCGAGTTCGATATCGACCCTCTAAGGCCTGTGTATGGCAGCGTGAACGGAGTGACCTCCATAAAAGCGTTGGGGGCTTGTGATGATGGTACCCCTACCACCGTCGCGCCCATCTTCCAAAGATAGAATGCGTAATGTAATGCCGCGCTGAAGGTGCCGTCGTTGGTTATAACGAACACCCTTTCGGGGGTGTAAATCGACTTTCCGCCCATGTCGGCCACCGGAGTGGGGTCGCCGCCATAGATATTGTTCACGAAGTCGGCGCGTTTCTGTTCGGTGGTGCGGGAGTCGGGCTCGCCGTCGCCGAAGGTGTAGTCGCCCAATTCGTATGGCCTCCCGAAGAAGGCATCGACCCCTTCCGGCGTCACACCATATTTTTCAAGTACCAGCGGGGAGATTAGTTTGTAGTAATTGTCGCCCATTTCCGTTTCAAAATAGCGGTCGCCCCAAAGTTGATAGAGCGTCGCATAAACAATGGTTGTGAATCCTCCGTCGTTGTTGCGCAGGTCTATTATAAGGTATGGCGCACCGGCCTCTTTCATCTCGGTGAGCATCGATCTGAATGTGGCGGCGAGCGAGGGGAATGCCTCTATCGCGGCGTCGATGTCGGCAGGCATCTGGCGCTTCATAACTATCGGGTATATCCACGCCAGTTGATCCTCCAGACCCGGAAAGCCACTTTGCCGCATATCGGCCATTGCCTCGTGCGAGACCATGTTGGCAAGGCGGAACAGCATCGCCCGTCGGCCTTTGTCGAGAAAACCATAGCTCATGTATTCACTCTCGTCTACCGCCGCCCACTTCGGCTGCACGGTCTTTGGCAGGGCGGCATAATCTTCGGGGGAGAGATAGTCGAGGGTGATCGTGGTTGTGTTGCCCGATGCGGTCTCCAGCTCCACGACAACACTCTCGCCTACACCATCGATTAGCCGCATTATGAGCCTATGCATCATTATGCCGCTCGATAGCTTTCTGTACGCCCCGAATTTGTTTTCTACCGGTGTCAGCCGGCCTATTCGTTGGGCCAACTCCTCGATCGTCACGCCATTCACGCTCACCACACGGCTGCCTGTAAGTTCGCTATGCTCCTCGGGCAACTCTATCGCCACCATACCATAGGAGGTGGCTATTGCCTTGAGCGGCAATCTCAGATTTGACGCCGACTGCGCCGTACCTTCTCCGCCCGATATCCAAGTGTGGCCGTCATTCAGCCTCGAAAGGAAGGTTAGTGCGGTTGCGGCGAACTCCTCCCGCGTCGCCCCCGCCTTCAGCTTCTGACCGATCTCATAAGCCTCCTTGCGGAAAAAGACCTTGCCGCCGAAAGCCGAATAGGGGTCTGGGTGAGTCTGTTCGAGATGTCGCACCAGAGTGCGGAAATCGTTTGCCAAGCTGTCGCCCGGAAGTTGTTGGCTATAGGCCGCGCCGGTCCACAGCATCGAAGCAAGTGTTGTAAAGATGATTTTTTTCATAATTGCTTTGTCTATTTTAGAGTCTGTAAAATTTAGACAGGCTCTCAGTATGGTTGATCATTTCAATACATATGACGTAGCAGTGCCCCCAAAAGTGACAGACTCTGAGATAATAAATTGTTTTTTCAATAAATATCAACGTAACAGCCCCCTATACAAGGGGCTGTTTTTGTATCTCATCTTAACACAAACGTAACCGAAATGTAACACTCAACATGTTCTTTTGCAGGATGATAATCGTCATATGAGTAAGACATACAATCGCGAACTCAGTTGGCTGCTGTTCAACGACCGCGTGATGCAGGAGGCAAATGACCGTAATGTGCCGCTCGTGCAGCGGCTGCGGTTCCTCGGCATATTTTCCAACAATCAGGACGAATTCATCCGCGTCCGGTTGGCCAACATGGTGAGGCTTGCGGAGCTGAAATACAAAGATCAACCCCGTCTTAGCGGCGGCTACACGGCGCCGGAGTTGGTGCCGCTAATCGACAAGCATATAGAGTCCTCGCGCGGGATATTTCTCTCGTCGTATGCGGCTGTAATCGAAGATATGGAGCGCGAAGGTGTCCGCGTTGTAGATGACCTGAACCTCTCGGATGCCCAGCGCGAATTCTGTCGCCAATACTTCGCCTCGGTGGTGAGCGTCAGGCTCGTGCCGCTGATATTGCGCAAAAGCATCGACACACCGCTGCTGCCCGACGGAAAGATATACTTCGCCGTTAAAATGGCAAGCCCCAAGCGCACACGTTACGCAATAGTCCAGATACCCGTCAGCAAAGACTGCCCGCGCTTCGTGGTGCTCCCTTCGGAGGAGGGGCGAACTGACGTGATATTCCTCGACGACATAATCAGGCTCTTTCTCGACGATATATTCTTCATGTTCGGCTACGACACCATAACGGCTCATACATTCAAGATCGTGCGCGACGCCGAATTTTCTCTCGGCGACGATGTGCTGAAGAGCATGTCCGAAAAGATGTTCCACGGTATTCACCGCCGCGAGCAGGGACGTCCCGTGAGGCTGATATACGACCGCGACATGCCCGACGACATGTTGCAAACCCTCTCCCGAAAGCTGGGGACACGTAGCGCCGGACAACTCGAACCCGGGGGGCGCTACCACCAGATGCGCGACCTCGTCAAATTCCCGAAGGTACGCCCCGACCTCGAAGAGTCGAAAGCAGAACCGTTGCTGCATCCCCAAATAGACCCGTTCGACAGCATAATCAAGGTGATACGCAAGCAGGACATCTTGTTGTGTTATCCCTACCATACATTCAACCACTTCATAGACCTGCTGCGCGAGGCGGCCGTAGATCCGCGCGTGCATTCCATACAGATAACACTCTACCGTACAGCACTACACTCGAAAGTGATTCATGCCCTTCTTAGTGCGGCGCGCAACGGTAAGCAGGTTACGGCTTTGGTCGAACTAAAGGCACGCTTCGACGAGGAACAGAATATCGACAATACCGACCTGCTGCAAAACGGCGGCGTGAAGGTGGTGCACAGCCTCGAAGAGCTCAAGGTGCACAGCAAGCTGCTGCTCATAGAGCGTCACGAAGGTTCGGCAATGCGGGGATATGTTTACGTGGGCACGGGCAACTTCAACGAAGACACGGCACGTATTTACAGCGACTTCGGGTTGATGACCGCCGACGAACAGGCGGTGGAGGATGCGCGCAAAGTGTTCGACTTCCTGCAAAACACCCACAAACATCCCGAATACAAACGCCTCATTGTGTCGCCGTACTACATGCGCGACAGGATAGAAGCCATAATAGACGGCGAAATAAAGCAGGCGAAAAAGGGCAAAAAGGCATACATCTATGGCAAATTCAACTCGCTTACCGACGAAAAGACGGTCGAAAAGCTCTACGAGGCTTCGCGGGCTGGTGTTAAGATACGCCTCGTAGTGCGCGGGGCGTGTTGTCTGGTAACCGGCGTAAAGGGCCTGAGCGAGAATATCGAGGTACACAGCATAGTGGATAAGTATCTCGAACACGCGAGGCTGCTTATCGCCGGATGCGGCGGCAAACCCCAAAGTTGGATCATGAGTGCCGACCTGATGACGCGCAACCTCGACCGCCGCGTAGAGGTAGGCATCCCCATACGCGACAGGCGCATACACGCCACGCTGGAGGACTATTTCGACATACAGTGGCACGACAATACCAAGGC
>QMCD01001216.1_pt2 | contig 17312 bp, 14 predicted proteins | sample 1821841 | NCBI WGS metagenome assembly QMCD01 (sample SAMN01991225, study PRJNA193472) | Termite gut metagenome, whole genome shotgun sequencing project. | isolation source: worker | host: Macrotermes natalensis
TGCGCTTTGTGTCCGTTTTTTTAATCAGTTTTTTATTGCTCGAATTTCTGCTGAAAATCGAACGTCGCAGGTCGGAAAATCCGATTGTTGTTTTATTACACGACAACAGCGAATCCCTGTCTGATTTCTTGAAAAAAAATCCGCAATGGAGCTCTGAATGGACTGATTTTTCAGGGAATTTGGACGATAAATTTCAAATTGAACGAATGACTTTCGGCAAAGAAATTTCAACGTCGGACAACATCTCTTCGGATGAAAAACAAACGGATATTGCAAATGCTTTAACTCAATTGCGAACGCAATTCTATGGTCGAAATCTGGCAGCAGTTGTCTTGGCATCCGACGGGATTTACACCGCAGGCGAACATCCTGCATCGTCTGCCGGAAATCTCAAAGTGCCTGTGTTTACAGTTGCTTTGGGAGATACAACGGAATATAAAGACATAAAAATCCATCGTGTCAATCACAACAAATATGCTTATTTGGGCAATCAATTCCCGCTGAACATCGAAGTGCGAGCAACGCAATGCGCAGGTGCAACGGCAGTTTTGAGCGTTCAAACCGAAGGAAAAACCGTTTTTACAAAAAATATCTCCATTGATAAACCTTCGTTTTTTGAAACCGTAGAATGTTTTGAACAGGCTGTGAATACAGGCATTCAGCGTTATGTGATTTCGATTTCGACACTTCAAGGCGAACGAAATACAACAAACAATCGCAGTGAAATTTTTGTGGAAGTGTTAGACAATCGTCGAAAAATTTTGTTGCTCGGAGCAGCTCCACACCCCGATATTTCTGCGATTAAGCAATCCGTTTTGGAATCCGAACGCTATGAAGTGGATTTGGTTTTGGATGGAAATTTACCTTCTGCACTCGAAAAATACGATGTAGCTATTTTACATCAATTGCCTGCAAAAACAGGTGTTATGAACGTTTTAGCACAACAGGTTTCTGAAAAAAAACTTCCTGTTTGGGTGATTGCCGGAACGCAAACCGAATGGAATGCATTCAACAAAATGGAGTTTGGTGTGCATGTTCAATTGCAGGGACAGCAGACCAATGAAGCGTTTCCGAGTTTCAACTCCGTGTTTACACACTTCGGTTTTTCAGACGAATCGCAAAATCAGTTATACAATTTTCCTCCCTTGAACGTTCCGTTTGCAACATTCACAACAGCCGAATTTGCACAAGCATTTTTGTTTCAGAAAATCCTGAATGTCGCAACAGATATGCCTTTGATGCTTGTTGGTCAGAATTTGAACAATCGCAGTGCCGTGCTTCTGGGCGAAGGAATATGGCGTTGGCGTTTGAATGAATATCTGCAAAAACAAAATCATCAAACAGTAGATGAATTGATAAACAAAACCATTCAATACCTTTCTGCAAGTGCCGACAAACGGCTGTTTCGGGTGAATACAAAAAATATCTTTGATGAAACCGAACCGATAGAAATGGATGCGGAATTGTATAACGAAACCTATGAACCGGTTACTTCTTCGGAAGTTAGCATCGAAATCAAAAACGAAAACGGCGATGTGTATCCTTTCACTTTTTCAGTGTTCGGAGATACCTACAAATTGCGTGCAGGGCTTTTGCCCGTAGGCGATTACAGCTATATCGCAAAGACGAAATTGGGAACACAAAATCATCAAGTCAGCGGTCGGTTTTCTGTTCGTGCGATGAATGTTGAACAATTGAATTTGCGTGCCGATCATCAATTGCTGAATTTAATCGCCAAGCAAAGCGATGCCGAAATGGTGTATCCGAATCAGTTGGAAGAGTTGTCGGAGATGTTGGTTTTGCGTGATGATGCGAAGCCTGTAACCTACGTGGAGAAAGGATTCTACGAGTTGATCCGTTTGAAATGGATACTTCTTTTTCTGATTTTGATTTTATCTCTCGAATACTTTTTACGTCGTTTTTATGGCTCGTATTGATTAAGCCAACAAACGTTTCACAACTTCTGAAATCACACGTCCTTCGGCTTTTCCGGCGAGTTGTTTGTTTGCAGCACCCATCACTTTCCCCATATCTTTTGCGCCTTCAGCACCTGTTTCGGAGATGATTTGTTTGATGATATTTTCGAGTTCCGCCTCCGAGAGTTGTTTCGGGAGATAGGTAGAAATCACGGCAACTTCCGCGAGTTCTTTTTCTGCAAGTTCCGGACGATTTTGTTGCACATAAATATCGGCAGCATCCTTGCGTTGTTTCACCATTTTGGTAAGGATTTTGATAGCCGTTTCGTTGCTCAATTCGCCATCGCCACCCTTGGCGGTTTTGGCTTCGAGAAATTCTTTTTTAATCCCGCGTAAAGCTTCGAGTTTCACGGTTTCTTTCGCAAGCATAGCGGATTTGATGTCGGAAGTGATTTGATCAATCATTGTTTGTTTTGGTGTTTATATCGTTTTGCAAAGATACGAAAAAAAATGAAACTCTGTTTCATTTTTTTTGTTTAACTATTGAATTGTTTAATCGTTGGTTTGTTGTTTGGAACTTGGTTGTGTAGCGCAAATCCAAACACTAACCTCATACAAGGCAATCATTGGAATGGCTACGAGCATCAATGTGAAAACATCGGCAGTGGGCGTGATAACCGCTGCCACAGCAAGGATGATGACAATCGCATGTCGGCGATATTTCTTCAAAAATGCAGACGTGATAAAACCGAGTTTTGCGAAAAGCCACGCCACAATGGGCATCTCGAACACTACGCCCATCACGATGCTCAGCGTGGTGAACGTGCCAATGTAGGAACGCAGGGAAATCAAATTCTCTACATCCGGGCTTACTTGATAAGTGCCTAAAAACCGGAATGTCAGCGGGAAAATAAGAAAATAATTAAGTGCAACACCGATGAGAAACATGGCGTATCCACTGAAAACTACACGTGTGGCATATTTTTTTTCTTTGTCGTAGAGAGCGGGCGAAACGAATCGGAAAAGTGCATAAATGATATACGGCGATGCACAGATGAATCCCGCGCTGAATGCGACTTTCATGTGGATGAGAAACTGTTCGGCAAGCCCTGTGTTGATGAGGTCAACAGAAAAACCTTCCGATGTTTCGGGTCCGGAAATGGCGGAAATAAGCGAATGAAACACACGATACGTGATGAAATCATCACGCTTGGGAGCAAGAACAATTTCAAAGAGCAGGTCTTTGAAAAAAAACGCTACAAGCCCGAATACGACCGTTATTCCGACCATCCTGAGCAACGATGAACGCAACTCGTCCAAATGATCCCAAAAGGTCAATTTCTTGTCCGACATAAGGCGCGACATTTAGTTTTTTTTCTCTTCGCTTGAAGTTTCGTTCGCATTGTCTTTCAGGTCATTATCAATGCCTTTCATCCCTTCCTTGAAACTGCGTACGCCTTTGCCGACACCTCGCATCAAATCGGGAATTTTTTTACCGCCGAAAAACAGCAGAATAACCAAAAGCAGAAGAAGAATTTCCTGTGTTCCGATTCCGCCAATTAAAAGTAATGTATTCATTGTTATGTATTTATATTTAATTGAGATTCTGTTTTTTCCGGAAGATTATTTTGCAAAAGATCTTCCCTGTATTTGTCGATGCGTCGCAATTCTGTAGGAATGTCGATACGTTGCGGGCAAAGAGGTTTGCAGAGCCCGCAACCGGTGCAGTGATCGGCTTGTCGTTCCTTAGGCACAGCACGGTCGTATCCCACCAAAAAAGCCCTTCGTGCTTTCTTGTAGTTCTCGTCGTTTGCACTTTCCAGCATCAATTCGGAACCTACGATAGTGTTGTGATGTTTGAAAATTTCGGGAATGTTCAATCCGTAGGGACAGGGCATACAGTACTGACAATCCGTGCATTGCACATAGTCAGAATCGATGAGGATTTCCGTAACCTGATTGAGAATTTTTTGTTCTTCCGCATTGATCGGTGCAAGTGGAGAGAATGTTCGAACATTCTCTTGAAGGTGTTCCATATACACCATCCCACTAAGAACAGACATCACTTTTTCAGGTGTTCCTGCATATCGAAACGCCCATTTGGCGGCACTGTCGTGAGGGTGCGCACGTTTCATCAACTCCAATGCGCGAGGATTCACACGTGCCAAACGTCCTCCGAGAAGAGGCTCCATAATCACTGAAGGGATATTGCGTTTAGCAAGTTCTTGATAGAGATATTCCGCATTCACATTGCGACTTGGATCTGCATTCTGCCAATCTTGATAGTTCAGTTGTATCATCACAAAATCCCATTTCACGCCGTAGTTCAGGGCATAGTCGAACGTTTCTTGAGTGCCGTGAAACGACCATCCCAAATTGCGGATTCGTCCCGCCTCTTTTTCTTTCAGAAGAAAATCTATCAAACCATTGTCAACAAAGCGTTGTGTGAAATTGTCGATACTTTTTCCCACGCTGTGCAACAGGTAGTAGTCGATATAATCCACCTGTAAATCGCGTAAAGACTTGCGATACATATTCACACCGTCTTCAAACGACCATCCTCCGGCACGGTGGTTAGAGAGTTTGGTTGCGATGAAGAATTTGTCGCGCGGATGTCGTTTCAGAGCGATGCCTGTAGCCGTTTCCGATTGTCCTTGCAGATATACGGGAGCGGTATCGAAATAGTTAATACCGTGTTCGATAGCATAATCCACAAGTTTATTCACGGTTTCTTGATCGACAATGTCGTTTCCGTTTTCGTCTTGTATCATCGGGAAACGCATACAGCCGTAGCCGAGTAGAGATACTTTATCTCCGTTAGGAGTTATGCGGTAGGTCATTTGGTCGGTAGGCACTTCTCCGAGTTCTCCACCTTCGGAAGATACGGAATTACGGGGCTTACAGCCGGGTATGCTTGCAAGGGCTGTTGCTCCGACTGCTGCTGTTCCTGCGAGTTTCAAGAAGTCTCTGCGGTTCATTATTTTTGTTTATTTTGTTAATCGTTTATTTGTTGCTAAAACCGATGATGTTTCTCATTTCCTTCCACGTATATTGCACTGAACGGTCGTGCGGGACACAGGTGTTCGCAAGCCCCGCAGCCGATGCAATAACCCACTTCTATCGCAGGAATTTTCGGCGAATGTTCATCGTTGGGATCGCTCGGAACCATTGAGATTGCATTGATAGGACAGTGGCGTGCGCAGTTGTCGCACGGAACATTGTCGGTGTTCACGATGCAATTGTCTTTAATCCATACCGCCATACCAATGGAAGTCGATGCTTTGTCGCCTATGGTCATCGGCTTAATCGCTTTCGACGGACAAACCGACGAACATTCCACACATTCCGGACGACAATAGCCTCGCTCGTAGGACATCTCCGGTTGCATCAAGGTTGAAAGTTTGTTTGACGGGCGCAACACATTGTTCGGACACGCCGAAATGCACAATTGACAGGCTGTGCAGTGCTTCGTCAGATGTTCCGCACTCTCCGCTCCGGGAGGAACGATGGGCGTTTTGCGATCGGGAATCTTCTTCGCTTCAATATCCGCTAAACCGCCATCTGCCTGCAATTGCTGAGCCTTGATTGCACCTCCTATGGCTACGAGTGCCAAAGCCGACAACGCTTTGCGGCGAGAAACACCGCCTTCTTCAAGGGTTTCGGAAGATGACACATTTGATTCATTTCGCTTCGGAAGAGCGTATTTCAATCCCTTAAATTTACAAGCATTCAAACAGTTATAACAACTCACGCAACGGCTATAATCTATTTTCATATTCTCCGCATCCAAGCAGGAACATTTGCACGCACGTTCGCAGATTTTGCAATGCGTGCATTTATCTTCATCAAACCTAATTTTGAAGAGAGATAAGCGGGAAACCGCACCCAATACTGTTCCCACAGGGCAGATAACATTGCAATAGGTTCGTCCGTTTTTCCATGCGAGGAATGCCACCACAAGCAGCGTAATCCCTGCAATAGCGAGAGAGATGCCGCTTTTTATCCATACATCAACGGAGTAGAACGCATAGCTGTTTGCACGTTCGGCGAACCACGCAAAGAGGTTGTTGCCCAAGCGATACAGCGGTGCGAAGAAGTTTGCAGCGATACGCCCGAAAGCAGCGTAAGGGTCTAATAATGATGCAACTATGCCCAATCCGGACATCAGCAAAGCAACAATAAAAATCGCAAGCAAAGCGTAGCGTGCCCAAGAGATGGCGGACGAATATCGGAAACGATTTTTCTTGCCTTTTCTGCGTTTGGCGAGGTTTGAAATGCCGTCTTGCAGAACGCCCAAAGGACAAATCACAGAACAGTATATCCGTCCGAAAAGCAAGGTCAGCACGACTAAACCAACAAGGATTACCGCACTGTGAGCCAGCACAGCAGGAACGAATTGGAGTTTAGTCATCCATCCAAACCAATGATGAAGCGTGCCTGAAATGTCGAGAAACAAGAGTGTAGTCAACGAAAAGAAGACAAGGGCAAACGTTGTTCGGAGTTTTTTTAACATACGTTGGGGTTTTATGAAATTATTGTTTTGCAAAGATACGCAAAAATTACGAATTACGAATTACGAATTACGAATTATTTTCATTTTTAGGCTAAAAACAGTTAATCCCTGTCAAACCACCAGGCTGGATATACAACGGATAATAAAACAGGACATTCTCCGCTCCGCCCTTTGACAACGCACCACCTGCCGTATACCGTAATAACGTACCCCCATTACACGGGGAAACCTCTTGATAAGGACGAGCGGTCTGACCGCCTTGAGCATCCATTGCAGCTTTCCCTGACATCGCGTACTGACCAAAATAATAGCCGGGAGAGCCTGCAGGATCAGGAATATATGCATCGCCATGAGGTAACTGCCGAGCACCTTTAAGGTTCTCATCCAACGTATTATCCAAATACCTATTTGTAGGCACTTGCCTGCTCCAAGAAGTTCCTCCATCATAATTCCATAAGGTAAAATCCCACTGACCGGTACCTAACACAAGTCCAGCATCTGAATCAACAGGATTCCAAGATGATCCGCTATTAGCGGTATATTGCATATCTTTAGGCAATGCAAACTTCACTTCCAAACGAAAAACCCCCGGACTCGGGTTCCGACCTTTACCATCGCCCCCGAAAGACACGGCGTTTTGGCTGCTTTCGCCCATAAAATCAGCGAATCTCTCATTGAAATTCCCATCAATCACTGCCTGAACCTGATCTTCCGTCAATTCAACGTGCTCAATCTTCCATTCAAACTTTTCACTTGCAGTCCATCTAAGCTGTCGGGCTTGTCCCCACACCTGAGTAGTAGCGCAAATGATTAGGAATAAGATTGTTGCGAGGCTTCGCCTCATCGGTGAAAGGTTAATGGTAAACGGAAAAAGAGATCGTGCGCCCTTGCAGGCTACGCCGTTCCCAACTCGTAATTGTTTCCGGGTTTTCATATCGTGTGTGGTTTTTATGTTTCTATTTTTTGTTGTGGGCGAACATGTGGGTTCGCTCCTACATTGTCTATTGTCGTTTCGTGTTCTATTGGGCGTATGCAATACGCCCCTGCATTATTAATTGTTAATTGTTAATTGTTAATTCGTTTCTTTTGTTGTGGCGACCGGGGCAGGAACTGAACCAACAAAACCCGCCCCCTTTTTACACCATAAAGTAACAACCAAAATTACCTTGAAAACTGTCGCCACAGATTGTTTATTTGTTTATTTGTCCGTCATTGCGGGCTTGACCCGCAATCTCCTTGCTATTTTGTTGTTTAATTATTAATTGTTAATCATATTTTCGCAAACAATCCGGTTAAAACATTTCCCGGACCGCATTCGGTGAAATCGGTCATTCCGTCGGCTTTCATTGCGCGCATAATCTGTGTCCAACGAACGGGAGCAGTGAGTTGCGCGATGAGGTTCTTCTTGATTTCTTCGGGGTTGGTGTGTGGAAGCGCGTCCACATTCTGATAGATCGGACAAATCGGCGTTTTGAACGCAGTTTGTTCGATGGCTTTCTTCAATTCTTCTGCTGCGGGTTGCATCAGCGGAGAGTGAAAGGCTCCTCCCACCTTCAATGGCAGTGCACGCTTTGCTCCTGCCTCTTTCAATTTTTCACAGGCTTTCGCAACGCCTTCCACTGTTCCGGAAATCACTACTTGTCCGGGGCAGTTGTAGTTTGCGGCTACGACTAAATCGGATGCGAGGTGCGAGGTGGCGGGGTGCGAGGTGTCACCCGTCATGTCGAGCGGAGCAAACGCAGTTTGCGCAGTCGAGACACCCCCTTGCACATTGTCCGTAATTTCATTGCAAATCCTCTCCACAATCTCATCATCCAAACCCAAAACCGCCGCCATTGTTGAGGCTTGCATCTCGCAGGCGCGTTGCATAGCGTTTGCACGTGCTTGAACCAAACGCAACCCGTCTTCAAAACTCAATGCGCCGCTAACCACCAATGCGGAGAATTCTCCGAGGGAGTGCCCTGCGGTCATATCAATGTTGACTTGGTTATTTGTTGATTTGGTTATTTGTCCGGAAATCACGCTGTGCAAGAACACGGCGGGTTGTGTAACCTTGGTTTGTTTCAAATCCTCATCTGTTCCGGAAAACATGAGGTCTGTTATGCGAAATCCTAAAATATCATTTGCCTGTTCAAACATCGACTTCGCAGCTTGGTGCGAGTCGTACAGGTCTTTTCCCATCCCTGAAAATTGGGCACCTTGTCCCGGGAAAACGTAGGCTTGTTTCATTTTTATTGTTTATTCGTTTATTTGCTTATTTGTTTGGGGCGAGGCGTGCCTCGCCCGTACATTGTTAATTATTAATTGTTAATTGATGTCGTTGTTTTCTGTCTGAAAATTCGACATAAAACATCGCCACAGTCCCTATCAGGAACAATCCTACCATTACAAAAATTGCTTCCATATCATCGTTTTTTTAATGTTCTGACACCATAGAAGAAAAACGCCATAACCAGCAACAATCCAATACCATAAATCAGCCACTTCTGTTCAAACTCGCCCAAGAAAGATGTAATCAAGATAGCCGTTGCGATATATTTTGCAATATCCATAAACCATCGAGCAATCTCCTTTCGGATTTCTCTTTCTGTCGTTTCCTTGCTTTTCACGCCCTTGTTCATTCGTTTTATTTCGTTATTATATTATATCACGGAACAAAGATACGGATTTTTTTTGAAATATGCAAGAAAAAATTAACAATCGACTGTTAATTGTGATTTATGTGCATAAAAAATCACAATCCGCGTTTTCGATTTGCATCGGATATTACGTTTGTTCTAGGTCGAACGGAGGGCGAGGCGTGTCTCGCCCGTACAGGCATTTTTGCGCCATCGGTTTCCGTTGGGCGGGCTGACCCCGCCCCTACACGTCCATCATCGCCACCCTTGGCGTCATCCCGCGCTTGACGCGGGATCTCCTTGCTATCATTCACGGATTTTTTATATCCCGTCATCCGGTTCACACGGGAAATTTTGGATGATATATTGTGTCCGCCTGTGGTTAACAAATCGTGTTCCGTGATAATCAGGGATGGGGTTTTGAGGTATCGGATCCCGAATTCATTGCCGTCATTGCGGACTTGTTCCGCAATCCCCTTGCTATCTACAGAATTTGAAAAATAATTTTTCACGTCCGCCAAATCCACACCGAAAAACACGAAATTCGGTTTTCCCAAATGATTTGCCATTTGGGAAACGGTTCGGATTTGGGTGGGGCGAACACGCAGGTTCGCCCGAACGGGACCGCGTGGATATGCCATATATCGGCACAATCCGGCAAATTCGTCGTCTGATAATTTTTTTAACATCGTTCCGCATTCGGAAATAATCCTAATCAAATCTTGCTTTCCGCGCTGTTTCACATCTGCGAAAATTTCTTCGGTGGGGCGAATGGAGGGCGAGGCGTGACTCGCCCGTACATCCATTTGTTGTTCGTAATTTCTAATTTGTTGCAATATCTGTTCGCGTTGATACAATTCAAAATTGCGAACGGAAACGCTGTCTGCAATCCGCTCCAATTCCTCGTTTGGGACATCTCGAATGTTTTTCAAAAAAACCGTAACGGGCTCTTGCAAAAGATAGGGTTTGTTTTTCGGAAACGCAGGATAGGTTTCGCCTTTGTAGGAAATTCCGTTGTCGATAAACAGTTGATACAGGGCTGTGTATTGCACCACACGCACCAAATCGGCATTGTTCAATCTTGCGAAATAGTTGTATGCCCTGTTTTCGTAGGATGATCCGATTGAAACGCTGTTTGCCTGCGAATTGAAATACGACACGGGCAGGGCACCTGTTCGGTTTAGGGTGTATATGGTCGAGACACCCCCTTGCGACAACGGTTCATAATCCACATCTATCGCAAACATCAAATCCTGCGTGTTCCAATTGTACACCAATTCCGACACTCCCAACTTCCGAAACAAAGGGCGATCGAAGGGATAATAGCCGGGTTCGGGATAGTTGTAATGCACCTCTTTAATTGTTCCGCTCTCCGACCAGTCTTTCAGCAAAATGTCCGTCAGCGTAAGCAAATCGCCAAATTCCGTGTTCTCCAACTCTTTGCTGAGATAGGTCGGACACCAATCTTTTCCATCGGGCATCTTCCCTGCCATCAGATCGTTGATGTCTAAGCTCTGTGAAAGTTCCTTCTCCGTGATAGATGCGAGAAGCAGAATGGTTTCGATGTTCAACGGCGCCAACTCCGTGAGTTTCGTTTCACGCTCTCGACCAATAATCACGAGGGTTGCGCTGTCTGCAACAGCACCCAGAATCAAATCCGAATCCAAGGTAAATCTTCTGATATGCTTTATCTGTTCGGAAATGTCGGCGTTCTTCGGAATAGACCATGCAACAAATCCGGGCGTTCGACTGAAAAAAACACCATATTTTTTTTGTAACAAAAAGGTTTTGAACGGAAAGGCTTTCGCAGTATCAAGTTCTTCCATAAACCATTCGTTGTCCTCCAAAAACCATTGATTGAATTCGTGCAACGAGATTTGATAGTCTAAAGACGGCTCAATGAAGTAGCGTTTTTTCTCGTTCGACTGCAAGGATAAAAACACCGGTTTATAATCACTAAAAAACAGATATTCAGATAACTTTTTATGTAAAGTTTGGATATTTTCCCGAGTTGCATTCGCCAAAATCAGAACAATATCCAAGGAAAAACCATCGTATCCGATACGTGTTTTTCGTGTTTCAACAAAGGTGTTAAATTTTCCAAAAATCTGCAGAAGCGAGTCTATTTCCGTATGTGGAGGCGGGTCTGAAATCACGATCATTTTACTGCTATCGGGAAACTCTGCCAAAGCGAGTGTTTGGTAGTGGTGTCGGAAGTTTTTGCGGAATGCTTTGTAGAGGGAATCCCGCTGTGCGAAAGCTTCCGTATTTTCCAATACGACTGCCTGATTGGGGATATATTCAAAGGCAATAACCTTCGCCATATTTTTCTTCACCACATCCACAACGCTGTTGCGATAGATTAGCGCAACAGCTGTGAGTAGCGCGAGCAGGAGGAGAATATATGTTCGTTTTTTCATACGAGGATAATGGTTCTCCGATAAAAGTTTTTTTGAGAAACGTTTGAGTCGTAACAACTATTTTCACACAAAAACTTCTTTGCGTTTTACCTTTGGTGCAGTTATTTTTTTATGATTATCCTTTTGTAGGTATATCGTGCAAATTATTGGAGCATTTTTAGAATGTTCCGCTTCCTTTTTAGGCCCGTCTTCAAAACCATAATACAACGTGAAAAAATCGTAATACATTTCGTAATCATTCCACGATATATCTTGACTATCTAAAATTTCAAAATCCTTGAATAAATCCAAGTTTAGATATTTAGCAGTCATTGGATTTTGGGGGATTTTGCTAAGAAACGGATAAAAATCCAAATCATGAATTTTTCCATCGCTGAATAGGAAACGAACAACGTAATCGTGCAGATACGTAGTCGAAACAATTTTGATTTTATCTATGTCCTTCGCAAGCATTTTTAAATTCGTTTTGTTATGGTAATGGATTTAACTTTTTTATGCAAAACAATATGATCAATCCATCGAGCAACGATGAGTTCTTGTTTCACAACAACAAAGCGTTCTGCGGTTTTCCAATCCGATGGAGAAAGAGGGTTCTTTCCTTCTATCGTTTTGAATTCTATCTTTTCAACGCTACCATTTTTAATTGTAAATTCCGCTTTAATCTCTCCACCACCTTTTTTTTTGATATGTACATGAACCGGATCATGTTCATTTGAACCAAAGAAAAATATCAATCCAAAGTATTCATAAATTTTTGGCATATTTGTTTTTTCTACAAAAATACAATTTTTTTTTGAATTAAGCAAAATTAATTTGTTTTTTTGTTAAAAATAAAAAATTATCAAAATTTGCTTTTCTCATTTTTTTTTCGTATCTTTGCACCCCTGTTTTTTATATACCATAATAAGGGAAAAAGAACAGGGGAAAATTGATAACACAAAAAAACAACGATAAATGGCTGTAAAAAAAGAAACTCCGGTAAAAGATTTCTCGAAAATCACCATTAGCCTTGCTTCTCCTGATTCCATTTTGGAACGCTCTCGTGGTGAAGTAACCAAGCCCGAAACCATCAACTACCGCACCTACAAGCCCGAACGCGACGGTTTGTTCTGCGAACGGATCTTCGGTCCCACGAAAGATTGGGAATGCCACTGCGGAAAGTACAAACGAATCCGCTACAAAGGCATCATCTGCGACCGTTGCGGCGTGGAAGTTACAGAGAAAAAAGTGCGTCGTGAACGCACCGGACACATCCAACTCGTAGTGCCTGTGGCACATATCTGGTTCTTCCGCTCGCTACCGAACAAAATCGGCGCTCTGCTCGGAATACCTACGAAAAAACTCGAAAGTATTATCTACTACGAAAAATACATCGTTATCCAACCCGGATTCAAAGAAAAAGACGGCTTTACGAAAGGACAAATGCTCTCCGAAGACGAGTATTTCGACATCGTTGAAGCTATGTCGCAAGAGGAATATATGATGGAAGATTCCGATCCGAACAAGTTCATCGCAAAGATGGGCAGTGAGGCTATCTACGACCTTTTGCTGACCATCGACCTCGACAAACTCTCCTACGAGTTGCGTGATATGGCAAACAAAGAAACTTCTCAACAACGTAAAAACGACGCTCTTAAACGTCTTAACGTGGTTGAATCGTTCCGCGAATCGCAACAAAAAGTGGAAAATCGTCCGGAATGGATGGTTCTTCGCGCTCTTCCTGTGATTCCTCCCGATTTGCGCCCGCTCGTGCCTCTGGACGGAGGACGTTTCGCAACTTCCGACTTGAACGACCTTTATCGCCGTGTGATTATCCGTAACAACCGTCTGAAAAAACTGATGGAAATCAAAGCTCCGGATGTGATCATGCGTAACGAAAAACGGATGCTTCAAGAGGCTGTGGACTCTTTGCTCGACAACTCGCGCAAAGCAAGCTCCGTGAAAACCGATGCAAACCGTGCATTGAAATCGTTGTCAGACAGTTTGAAAGGTAAACAAGGACGTTTCCGTCAAAACCTCTTGGGTAAACGTGTCGACTATTCCGGTCGTTCGGTTATCGTTGTAGGTCCGGAACTGAAACTGAACGAATGCGGTATTCCCAAAGATATGGCAGCGGAACTCTTCAAACCTTTCGTTATCAGAAAGATGCTTGAACGCGGAATTGTGAAAACCGTGAAATCCGCAAAACGCCTCGTAGAGCGCAAAGAACCTTTGGTTTGGGATATTTTGGAGAACATTATGAAAGGACACCCTGTTCTCCTCAACCGTGCACCGACTTTGCACCGCTTGGGTATTCAAGCGTTCCAACCTAAAATGGTTGAAGGTAAGGCAATCCGTTTGCACCCCTTGGTATGTACGGCTTTCAATGCCGACTTCGACGGTGACCAAATGGCTGTGCACGTTCCGCTCGGAAACGCTGCAATCCTCGAAGCTCAACTCTTGATGCTCGCTTCTCACAATATCCTCAACCCTGCGAATGGTGCACCTGTTACAGTGCCTTCGCAAGATATGGTCTTGGGATTGTACTACCTTACCAAAGGTCGTAAATCCGAACCCGGACACCCTGTGAAAGGCGAAGGACAAATTTTCTACTCGCCTGAGGAAGTGATTATTGCATACAACGAAAAACGTGCAGACCTCCACGCTTGGATCAAAGTACGCATTGACGATAAAGGCGAACAAAAACTGATGGAAACAACCATCGGACGTGTGATTTTCAATCAAGTAGTTCCAAAAAAATACGGTTATATCAACGAAGTTCTGACAAAGAAATCTTTGCGTGATATCATTACCGATGTCCTGACCAAAACAGGTACTGCGGCTACTGCGAAATTCCTCGACGATATTAAGAATATGGGATATATGACGGCTTTCCGTGGTGGACTTTCGTTCAACCTGGGCGATGTGATTATCCCGGATATTAAAGATTCCCTTGTTGAACAGGCAAATGCCGATGTGGATGAAGTGATGAGCAGCTACAATATGGGATTCATTACGAACAATGAGCGCTACAACCAAATCATCGACATTTGGACACACGCCAACTCCAAACTTACCACGCAGGTAATGAAAGAGTTGTCGAGCGACAATCAAGGCTTTAACTCGGTTTATATGATGTTGGATTCCGGAGCACGGGGTTCAAAAGAACAGATTCGTCAGCTCTGCGGTATGCGTGGATTGATGGCGAAACCGCAGAAATCAGGTGCTGCCGGTGGAGAGATTATCGAGAACCCGATTTTGTCGAACTTCAAGGAGGGTCTTTCGGTGTTGGAGTACTTCATCTCTACGCACGGTGCTCGTAAAGGTTTGGCGGATACGGCTTTGAAGACTGCCGATGCAGGATATTTGACACGTCGTTTGGTTGATGTTGCACAAGATGTGATCATCAGCGAAGAAGACTGCGGAACCTTGCGCGGATTGGTGGCTACGGCTTTGAAGAAAAACGAAGAAGTTGTTGAACCGCTGTCTGAACGTATTTTAGGACGTGTAACTGTTCACGATATTATCCATCCGATCACACAAGAAGTTATCGCACATTCGGGCGATCAACTCACAGAAGCGATCTGCAAAGTGATTGACGAATCTCCTATCGAAGAAGTGGAAATCCGTTCGGTGCTCACGTGTGAATCCAAACAAGGTGTTTGTGCGAAATGCTACGGACGTAACCTTGCTACCGGAAAGATGGTTCAACGCGGAGAGGCTGTGGGTGTTGTTGCAGCACAGTCTATCGGGGAACCCGGAACACAGTTGACTTTGCGTACGTTCCACGTCGGTGGGGTTGCCGGTGGAAACATTGGTAGTTCCTCGAAAATCGAATCCAAATTCGATGGTATCGTGGAAATCGAAGAGCTTCGCTCTGTTCCTTACGAAACTCCTGAAGGTCAAAAAATTGATGTTGTTATCGGACGTTCTGCCGAAATGCGTATCGTTGATAAGAACTCGAAAATTACCTTGCACTCGAGCAATGTTCCCTACGGTTCTAACCTTTATTTCAAGAGCGGTTCGGTTGTTAAACCGGGCGATACCATTGCCGATTGGGATCCATACAATGCCGTGATGATTTCGGAAGTGAGCGGAACACTATCGTTCCAAAACATTGTGGAAAACGTTACCTATCGTGTGGAATCCGATGATATGACCGGCTACAAAAACAAGGTCATCATCGAATCTCGTCAGAAATCGAAAAACCCGTCTATCAATATCGTTTCCAAAGACGGTACGGTGTTGAAAATGTACGATATTCCTGTTGGAGCGAACATTTCCGTAGAAGATCGCAAAACGGTGAAAGCCGGAGATGTTTTGGTAAAAATCCCGCGTTCGTTCGGAAAAGCGAGCGACATCACGGGAGGTCTTCCTCGTGTAACCGAGTTGTTCGAGGCACGTAATCCGTCAGATCCCGCTGTTGTTGCGGAAATCGATGGTATCGTAAGTTTCGGAAAGAAACTCAAACGAGGCAATCGTGAAGTTATTATTACCGCAAAAACAGGCGAAACGAAATCCTATCTCATCGCTACATCCAAGCAAATCCTTGCACAAGAAAACGACTTTGTGAAAGCCGGAACTCCGCTTTCGGAAGGTGCTATCACACCGTCTGACATTCTTGCGATTAAAGGACCTAACAAGGTTCAGGAATACATCGTGAACGAAATTCAAGAGGTGTATCGTTTGCAAGGGGTGAAAATCAACGACAAACACTTTGAAGTGATTGTTCGTCAGATGATGCGTAAGATTGAAGTGATGGATCCGGGTGATACGATTTTCCTCGAAGGCGAATTGGTGAACAAACTCGACTTCTCTGCGGAAAACGACCGTATTTATGGTATGAAACTCGTTGAGAATCCGGGTGATTCGGAAGAGTTAAAAGCCGGACAACTCATCACTGCACGCAAATTGCGTGATGAAAATTCAGTTCTCAAACGTAAAGATAAACAAGAAGTTATCGCACGTGATGCGAACCCTGCAACAGGACATCAAATCCTGCAAGGTATCACACGTGCATCCTTGCAAACCAAGAGTTTCCTTTCTTCGGCATCCTTCCAAGAAACCACGAAAGTGCTTACGGAGGCTGCTGTTAACGGTAAGAGCGACGACTTGGCAGGCTTGAAAGAAAACGTTCTTATCGGCGGACTTATCCCTGCGGGAACAGGTTTGCGCCACTATCGTGATTTGATCGTTACCAACAAAGATCTGCTTGCGAGAGCTATGGCAGAACAAGCTGAACGTGAAGCTGCTGCAGAGTTAGCTGCTATGGGCTTGGATGTGTCTATGACTGAAAGTACGGAGTTCGGAAAATCCAAATTTAAAAGCTAAACGATGACACAAGAACAAAAAATCGACGTAGAAATCAGCGATGAAGTTGCTGATGGGATCTATTCCAATTTGGCGATTATCACGCATTCCAATGCAGAGTTTATTGTGGATTTCGTGAATATGATGCCGGGCAAGAAGAAAGCGAATGTGCGATCGCGCATTGTTCTCACACCGCAACACGCCAAGCGTTTGTCCACTGCTCTGAACGAGAACATACGCAAGTTTGAGTCCATGTTCGGAACCATCACAGAAGGCGAACAGCGCAACGCAATAACCTTTGCAATGCCTGCGGCACAAGCCTGATAAAAAAAAGAAACGCGAAAGCGTTTCTTTTTTTTATCCGCTGTAGGTGCAGGGCATGCTCTGCCCTACGGTCATATATTCAACGTGTAGGGCAGGGTCAGCCCAGCCCCTACGGTTATTGTTTCACAACCTTTGCCACACGATTACCGATTCGCAGAATGTACGTACCATTCGGCAAATGCGAAACATCAATGATTAATGGACAATTTACAATTGACAATTGACAATTGGG
>QMCD01004619.1_pt1 | contig 17308 bp, 15 predicted proteins | sample 1821841 | NCBI WGS metagenome assembly QMCD01 (sample SAMN01991225, study PRJNA193472) | Termite gut metagenome, whole genome shotgun sequencing project. | isolation source: worker | host: Macrotermes natalensis
GCTTATCCGCGAATTTGAATTGATGCTTAATACCTTTAAAACCCAGGGGGCCTGGGAAGGCATCGAGTACAATCATAAAGGGCCGGCGCATCTTTCCATGGGGCAGGAAGCTTCGTCGGTCGGGCAGAGCTTGAATCTCTCTACCGATGATTATCTTTTCGGAAGCCATCGAAGTCACGGGGAAATTCTTTCAAAATGTTTTTCCGCGGTTTGGCAGCTCGATGAAAAACAGCTTGAATCCATCATGAAGAATTTTCTCGATGGGGAAACTATGGGCTTGGCCGAAAAGATTCCCTATAAAAACATAAAAGACCTCGCGGAAAACTTTGTCCTCTACGGAACGCTGGCGGAAATCTTCGCGAGAAAGGCCGGGTTCAACCGCGGGCTGGGCGGATCAATGCACGCTTTCTTCACGCCTTTTGGGTCGATGCCGAACAATGCCATTGTAGGCGGTTCCGCCGATATCGCGGCCGGCTCCGCGTTGTACAAACGCGTGAACAGAAAACCTGGAATCGTTATCGCTAACATCGGGGATGCTTCTATGGGATGCGGCCCGGTTTGGGAAGCGATGATGTTCTCCGCAATGGACCAGTACCGGGAACTTTGGGAAAAAGATGCGGGAGGCGCTCCGCCCGTACTGTTCAATTTCTTCAATAATTTCTACGGCATGGGCGGTCAGACCAACGGCGAGACTATGGGATACAAATATGTCGCCAGGGTCGGCGCCGGGGTAAACGCTGAAAACATGCATTCCGAACGGGTCGATGGTTACAATCCTCTCGCCGTAGCAGACGCCATTGCCCGCAAGAAAGCCATCCTCCTCGAAGGCAAAGGTCCCGTCCTCATGGACACCGTTACCTATCGAATCTCCGGACATTCTCCCTCCGACGCTTCGAGTTACCGCACTCCCGAAGAAATCAAACTTTGGCAGGAAGCGGACTCTATCGAAGAATACGGAAAGTATCTTACGAGCAACGGTATCGCGAAACAAGATGAGCTTGATACATTGCGCGACGAGATCAAAACCAAGCTGCGCGGCGTCGTCACTTTAGCGGTTGATGATACTCTTTCCCCCCGCCTGGGCGGAGCTTTTATCGAATCGGTGATGTTCTCCAACGGCAAAGTCGAAAAGTTTGATGACAGAGAACCTGAACTTTCCCAGCCTTTGGCGGAAAATCCCCGTGTTAAGTCTTTGGCGGGCAAGGCCAGATACGGCTTTGACGCGGACGGAAAAGCTGTATCGAAGAACAAGGCCTTCCTGTACCGGGACGCGCTTTTTGAAGCGATGGCCCATCGTTATACGATTGACCCTACTATGGCGGCTTGGGGTGAAGAAAACCGCGACTGGGGCGGAGCCTTTGCGGTATACCGCGGACTTACGGAACTGCTGCCTTATCACCGGCTTTTCAATAGTCCCATTTCTGAAGCGGCTATTGTCGGCGCGGGCGTCGGTTACGCGCTTTCCGGCGGGCGCGCGGTAGTGGAACTCATGTACTGCGATTTTATGGGACGCGCCGGAGACGAGATTTTCAATCAGGCTTCAAAATGGCAGTCCATGTCCGCCGGGCTTCTTAAAATGCCGCTGACGATCCGGGTTTCGGTGGGCAACAAATACGGCGCGCAGCACAGTCAAGACTGGTCGGCGATGGTTGCGCATATTCCGGGGCTCAAGGCTTATTTCCCCGCAACGCCATTCGACGCTAAGGCTATGCTCAACATGGCCCTCCGCGGCACCGATCCCGTTGTGTTCTTTGAAAGCCAGTTACTGTATGATATGACCGAACAGTTTGAGAAGGGCGGCGTTCCCGAAGGATACTATGAAATCCCCGAAGGTGAACCGGCTGTCAGACGGCCGGGGAAGGACATCACGATTGCTTCTTTGGGAGCGACTCTCTACAAGGCAACGGAAGCCGCGGACATTCTGGAAAAACAACACGGCCTTTCTGCGGAAATCATCGACATCCGTTTTATCAATCCGCTTAACTACGATAAAATCATCGAATCAGTGAAAAAAACCGGCAGACTCGTCCTCGTCAGCGATGCCGCTGAACGCGGCTCCTTCCTGCACAATATCGCAAGCAACATCGGAACCTTCGCCTTTGATTACCTTGACGCTCCGGTAACGGTCGTCGGAAGCCGCAACTGGATTACTCCCGCGGCGGAAATGGAACAGCTTTATTTCCCCCAAGTGGATTGGATTATCGACGCCATTCATGAACGGGTTCTTCCCTTGAAGGCTTATGCTCCCAAAACGGTTCAGACGACACTTGATTTGATGAGGAGAAATAGAGCGGGAGTGTGACCGGAAATGCAACAGTTGAACAAGCAGGTTTTTATGTACTGAGAAGGGATGTGATGTGGAAATACAGTTGATTAAAGCGGATATAAACAATAGCGCGGAAATTCACGAAATGCAGATATTGGGATTTAAGGCTCTTTTGGATAAGTATAATGATGTTGAAACAAATCCTGGAGCGGAAACATTGGAAAAGGTGAGACAGAGATTTTCCCTTAATAATGAGCTTGTTGCAAAACTCGGTTAGTTTTGCCCAAGCTCCTGCATTTTCTCGCCTAAAGGCTGCGAAACATGCATTTTTTAAAGGTTGCTGTTGGCAAAAACTGGAGTTTTGCAACAGCCTCTAATGTTGATCATTTCTTTATTGCATTGGGTGATAAGAATATAGGATATATCCGCATCCAACGCATTGATGATGGTACATTCAGGCTTTCACAGATGTTTATCCTGCCGGAATTTCAAAGAAAAGGTTATGCGCAGAAGGCAATAAAACAAGCAGAATCTTATTATCATGAGGCCAAAAAATGGGTTTTAGACACCATAAAGCAAGAAGATGTATTATGTCACCTTTATGAGAAAATGGGTTATACGTTAACCGGTATTGAAAGAAACATTAAGCCCGGTATGGACTTGGTTAACTACGCAAAATAAACAAACTGCCGCCGCGCACTTCGTTTTATACCATCGCTTACTTTCGGGATTTCCCAATTTGTGAAAGCGTGGTAAAATCATTAAGTACGATTGCTCTGGGCAAGTGCAATCGGGTTTTTGTATTTTGCGTGGTTGGATGGAGATGACATAATTGAAGATTAGAAAAAGTGCACGGGCAGTTATGCTAAATCAAAATAATGAGATATTTCTTTTCAAATTCCATTTTTCTTTTATGCAGGGGGAAAAAACGTTATGGGTAACTCCTGGAGGCGGACTTAACGAGGACGAGGATTTTGAAAGCGGTTTAAGGCGTGAATTATTTGAGGAAACGGGTCTGACTGACATAGATATAGGGCAGTGGATATGGTTTAGAAACAAACCTTTTACAATGAAAAATGGCGAGCAAATACTGTCGGAAGAAAGATACTATTTAGTGAGAACAAATAACGCAGCGATAACGTTTGAATATATGGACAGCATTGAAAGGGGCCTCACAAAAGAAGGCAAATGGTGGTCTGTTGAATCGTTAAAATTATCTTCGGAAGAGTTTTTTACGGAAAGACTATCTGAAAGATTACAAGAAATCATTGATGGCGGATATTTTGTCGAACCGGTAGAAGTCTAAAGCGTATTATGTCAGAGGGCCCGTAATCAATTTTCCTTGTTCTTTTGAAAGTGTGATTTTTGCTTTTTTGATTGTACTTTCAACATACAAAGCGATATCACAAATCTGTATGACGGTTCCGGGGGTAATTTCGCCTTTTACTTCGACTGAGGCTTGTTCGTCGGCATTGAGTTTCGCTAAGAGTTCGATGATATGAGCCTGAATTTTTTCAAGTTCATCTTTTAATCTGGCGGATAGTTCTTCGATTTTTTGATCCGCTAAAGAAGCGTGCGGAGAAGACTCTATAATATCTTTTAATTTTTGCTGTTTTCCGTTAATAATGCGCAGCTTATAATTCAATTTTTCCAATTCCTGCTGAATCGTAAAATCGATGCCGCAATGTATTTTGGTAGATTTTCCCCCTCTTTTCCCTATAAACGCGGTTTTGATTCCGTGAACCGCGTAAATCTCTCCTCCTACAATACTGCCCTTATCCCCCATGAAAAGACTTTGAAGCGTAAAAACACTGGAACTTATAATTTCCGAATCTATATTGATTTCGTTCCGCGCAGCCAGCCGGCAGTTGCGTACAAACTTTGCTTTTATGCTGCCGCCGGCTTTTAAAAGAGCTCTTCCGTGGCCGATAATGCCTCCGTGCACGATTATATCTTTTTTCGCGATAACTTCCGTAGCATCCAATGTTTCTTTCGTCATAATCGATCCGCCGGAAATAACTTTAAACCCCTCGGCAACAAAACCTTCAATAACAATATCGCCCGGAAAGGAGATATGCCCTGTGGCGTACCCTACATTTCCCTTAATCACGAGAACTTCATCGACACTAAGAATTCCGTTGTTATGTATCAGGCGTCCGTCGATATTTGAAACTATTTTGTCATCTTCGGTGCGGACATTCTTTTCCCCGGAAACTCCCTGTATGTTCAATAAACCCTTGGGGATGGGGTCGCCGTGGATGTTTTTCCCATCCCTGCCCTCGACCGCTTTTTGCTGTACCGCTAAAATCTGATCTTTTTTTACCATGATAAAAGGCGATATGGCTTTGTAATCTATGCGGGGAACATCGAGGCCGGGGAATCCCGGATTCATCAATGTTTTATCAAGCTGAAAATAAGCCGGAACATCGGGAATCGCTTTTTCTCCCTGAGCAATGAGGACCTCTTTTACCGGTTTCCTGTTTTTTCCTATTGATGACAATGCATTTTCGATATTTTCCCAAATCACACCGTATTTTATGTTAAACTTTAGCAGAGCGTTCGATACAAAATCATGTGTCAGCGGATCCCCGTCTCCGATAGGAGGAAAAAAATCGCCGCGGGCTTCCATGCTGTTTTCATCATAACTGATGGTCAGTGTTCCATCGTTTTCATGCAGCCCAAACAAGGTGGATTTCTGAGCCGGACTCGATTCCGTTTCTATTTCCGTTTTTGTTTCCATGTTTTGAAAAGAATCTTGATTATCATCCATCCAAGCATCTCCATAAGGTAAAAGATATTCCCAGCATACACAAAGCAGCATGAAAAAAACTTCTACGATTACATTATCGGTATTTTTTAACTTTGGATCAAACTCCCATAATAAATTATATCATTTATCAAGGTAAAAATGATTGCTTTATTAAAAATGAGCTTGAAAAAATTAAGATGACATTATATCTTTATGCAGATAGTAGGAATAAATATTCATTCTATTCAACTTTTTGCGGTGAAAAGCAAAACGGAGTGATGTGTGAAAGAACGCTTGGCGCGCCTAAAAGCGGTCCGAAAATTGATAAAGACGTACCGTATAGAATCCCAGGAAACGCTTCTGGTTCATCTGCAAAAAGAAGGTTTTCTGGTAACCCAGGCAACGCTTTCTCGGGATTTAAAGCTCTTAAAAGTGGGAAAAATTTCCGACGGTCATAACGGCTATGTCTATTCCCTCCCCGGCGATGATGAACAGCGGGAAGCTGAAAAAACCTATATCCACGATTTTTTACGGGGTTATATTTCGATAGAAAGTTCCGGAAGCATGGTCGTGATCAGAACCTATTCCGGCCATTCCGATTCGGTTGCTTTGGCGGTCGATAATTTCGGCTTCGATGAAGTCCTCGGTACCATTGCCGGCCGTGACAACACCGTTTTTGTCTGCCTCCGTGAAGGCCTCACCGGAGACGATTTTATGTCCCTTATGAAAGAAAATATTCCCGAACTGGAAGATTAGTTCAATCATGCATTATTATTGGTAATAAGGGAGTTTTTATGAATTTCAATAATCTTGATACAATATCAGCGTATAAAAAACTGTTGTCGCTTGCGCCGGAAGGAAAGAATTTCGATTTTAGGCGCGTTCTTGACGGCAAGCGGGTAGAATCATGCAAAACGATGATGGCGGGCGGTCTGCAATATTCCTGGGCCGCAAAACCGGTAAACGACGGCGTTCTGGAATTGTTCCAGGCTCTCGCCGATGAAACGGAATTGATCGCGAAATATAACATGATTCTTAACGGCGAGACCATGAATCCCGGTGAAAACAGGAAGGTACTGCATCATCTTTTGCGGGGACAGTCGGGAAATCCGGTTATGCACGATGGAAAAGACCTTGGGAAATTTTATGCCGGAGAATTGGCACGATTTTCCGCGTTTGCGGACAAGGTTCACCGCGGAGAATTAAAAGGCAGTACCGGAAAGCAATTTACCACGGTGGTACAAATCGGTATCGGCGGTTCGGATTTGGGGCCGCGGGCTATGTATCTTGCGCTGGAAAATTGGGCGGAAAAGGAAGGCTGTAAAAAGCTCGGCGCGATATTTATTTCCAACGTAGACCCCGACGACGGCGCGGCGGTCATTTCAGAGGTAAATCTTCCCGAAACGCTTTTTATTTTGGTATCAAAAAGCGGGACCACGCAGGAAACGCTGGCGAACGAACTGTTCGTAAAAGCGAAACTCCAAAAAGCCTCCAAAAAGCCGGTCTCGACGCAAGCAGGCATATCGCGGCTGTTACAAGCGAAACCAGCCCTCTCGCGAATAATCCTCAGTATCTCGATTCGTTTTATATTGATGATTTTATCGGCGGGCGCTATTCTTCTACATCCGCTGTGGGCGGAGTGGTATTGTCTCTCGCTTTCGGCAAAGAAACTTTTGCCGCCTTCCTTAAAGGCGCGCATGAAGCCGATATGCTTGCACTAGAAAGCGATGTCCGGAAAAATGCCGCCCTGCTCGACGCCCTCATCGGCGTTTGGGAAAGGAACGTTTTGCTATATCCTTCAACCGCGGTGCTTCCTTACAGTCAGGCTTTGTCCCGCTTTCCGGCTCATCTTCAGCAGCTTGATATGGAATCCAACGGCAAGCGCGTGAACCGCCGCGGCGAAGCGGTTGCGTATGCCACGGGACCTGTTGTTTTCGGTGAACCCGGAACCAACGGCCAGCATTCTTTTTATCAGCTTTTGCATCAGGGAACCGATATTATCCCGCTGCAATTTATCGGCTTTACCGAAAGCCAGCGGGATGATGATGTTGAAGTGGACGGAAGCTCCAGCGAGACGAAATTGAAGGCAAACCTCATCGCCCAGATTGCGGCCTTTGCCAAAGGTCAGGATGACGCGAACAAAAACAAGGAATTTCCGGGCGGCCGGCCGTCCAGTTTGATTTTCGGCAAAAAACTTACTCCCGAAGCCTTGGGTTCCCTTTTGGCTCATTTTGAAAACAAAGTGATGTTTCAAGGCTTAATCTGGAACCTCAATAGTTTTGATCAGGAAGGCGTTCAGCTCGGAAAAATCCTCACAAAGAAAGTGCTTTCAGGGACATCCGGCGACAGCGCGCTTGAAGCCTACGGGAAATTGCTGGAAATATAAGCCCCGGATTTGGTCCATATTTCTAGACGAAAACCTGGTAAATAGCATATAATGAACCATTCTTAGATGTGAAAGAGAGGAAATCATGATAAGAGGCGGAGATATCGCCAAAGGAACCTGTCTGCTCCAGAAAGGCCAGCCTTACATTGTGGTGGAGCGTGAATTTGTTAATCCCGGAAAGGGAGCCGCTTTTGCCCGGGTTAAAATGAAAAGTATTAAAGACGGATCAGTGCTCAGCCAGACGATTCAGACTCAGACGGAAGTAGAAGATGCCGTGGTCGATGTGCGCAATTGTCAGTATCAATATGCCGATCAGGATAATTATCATTTTATGGACAGTGAAACCTTCGATCAATACGAAGTAGCCATTTCCGACATGGAAGATAAAAAATATTATCTTCAGGAAGGATCCTCCTACGAACTAACGATTTGGGAAGAAAAAGTCATCGATATTAAGATTCCGTATAAAGTTGTCTTTACGGTAGCCGAAAGCGAAAACTATGTGAAAGGCGATACGGTTTCCGGCGCCACAAAGCCCATCGTTACCGAAACCGGTCTTACCGTCCGCGTTCCGCTCTTTATCAAGCAGGATGAAAAGATCCTCGTCAACACTGAAACAAACGAGTATGTGGAACGGGTAAATAGTTAGCAATGCAGCAGGGAACAGTTAGCAAAGAAAGATACATCTTGGCTTTGTTAACTGATCATTGCTGATTGATCATTGTTTACTGTTTGTGTGGGGGTATTCGTCATGCTTGTTATCCGTCCCGAAGAACCTGCCGATTACCGCGAGGTTGAAGAAGTAACCCGCGAAGCGTTTTGGAATCATCATGTCCCCGGCTGCGATGAACATTATCTTGTTCACATCATGAGATATTCCCGCGATTTCATTCCCGAACTCGATTTTGTTGCCGGTCTGGATGATAAGATCGTAGGCAATATCATGTATACAAAATCGGTGATAAAACAAACCGATGGCAATGAATTTCCCGTCATCACTTTTGGCCCGATTTCTGTTTTGCCGGAATTGCAGAAACAGGGAATCGGTTCCGCGTTAATTGAACGGTCTTTTGATGAAGCCCGCAAACTCGGACACAAAGTTGTCGTCATTTATGGTTTTCCGTCATATTACCGCCGTTTTGGTTTTGAATCCTGTGTTAGATATAACATTTCTAATATTGACGGCCGGTACCCCAAAGCGATGCAGATTTTTGAGCTGGAAAAGGGAAGCCTTGAAAATGTCTCAGGAATCTTTCTTGAAAGTCCCGTTTATATTATTGATCCGGAAGCGGCTGAAAATTTCGATAAGACCTTTCCTCCTAAAGAGAAAAAATCAGGCATAGCCGCTCAGGCCTTATTCAAGGAAATGTCGGCCGCTTACTGGGAATAAACGCCGTAATTACGGATTACTCCATACAATTTCATACGAAACCGGTTTTTCCAATACGAGTAAATCCGTCAATGGCACGGAAAAATTCGCCTGATTGCCCGTGAAGGTTCCGCCTTTTACACTTTTTACCGCTCCGGGCATAGTAAGGCTGATGCTTACAAGTGCGTTTTTTATTTCATTTGATACATTGCCGCCATACACCGAAGTAACCAAATCGAGATAATCCGCGGCGCTTAATACTTCTCCGGTAGCCAAAGGCGCCATAATCGCGGAAAGATAGTCCGCTACATCTGAAGAAAAAAGACTGATGATGAGCGGCCCTTTCGTAAGATCAAGATTGATAGACAAGGATCCTTCGCCGGTGCTTCGGGTATAGCTTACAAAACGGTAAGCATTAGAACGTGATTCTTCCGTCAGCAGAAAATCATCAATGTTGCTGATTTTGATTGATCCGTCAATCGCGGATGCGCCGATATTTTTGAATTGCGCGGAAGCTATTCCGGGAGCGGCTGCCGCAGATGTTCCGATAGCGGCACTATCGATAGAAAAACTTCCTTGATTCCGGGAAAAAGACTGCAAAAGGGCGGCTGTCCTGGGTTCCAAAGAAGTTTGTATATACACATCCGCCGATCCGTTTTCATATACATTCCCCGATATGCGGGCCGAACAGGAAACAAAAAGAAGGCTTAAAGCAGCACTTACGAGAAAAAACGGCTTATACATGAAAACTCCTTGCAGACTAATCTAACACTTTTGAAGGGATAAATCCAGTTTCCTCTGTGTAAGCGGCGGCAATACCTCTGTGTAACGATTTTTTCTCATCATTCTGCAACTTTTTTTATTCTCCAGTGTCTAATTACACGAAAAGTTGGATTTTGTCATTTTTAATGACCAGAAATTTATCACATAATGAAAAGAGGTGCAGTCATGCTTAAAATCCGCCACCCTTGGGCATTTTTAGACGCATACAGAGGGAAAATGTTCAACGGTCTTTGGCCGACTTTGCCAGAAATGTTTAGAATTTCGGTTGACCGGTACGGGGAACGGCCTTGTTTTACGATTTACGACCCGGAAAGAATCAGTTTGACGTATAACGAGGCTTTGAAGAAGGTCGAAGCCCTTGCCCGCTGGCTCCACAGCAAGGGAGTGAAAAAAGGCGATCATATCGGATTGAGCAGCAAGAACCTGCCTGAATGGACTGTTGCCTATTTGGGAATTTTGTTTGCGGGCGCGGTGGTTGTTCCTATCGATCAACAGTTAAAACTGGAAGAAATCGATTTATTGCTGAAAACCGCCAGAGTTTCCATGCTCTTTACCGACGAAGAAAAGCACGAATATTACGCGAAATCTCCTTTTATTACGGATTTGGTTTCTCTTAAAAAAGGAACGGGGGATTATATTTATGATCTGGACGGCCCTGACACATCTGGAGACGCAATAGAACAGGCGGTGGAAACAGATTTAGCGGCAATCCTCTTCACGTCGGGAACCACGGGAACGCCTAAAGGCGTTATGCTGACCCATCAAAATCTGGTTGCCGATTGTTACATCGCCCAATCCAACCTGGATATTTATCACACCGATGTTTTTTACGCGCTTCTGCCTATTCATCATTCGTATACCATGCTTGCGGTCTTTATTGAGGCCATTTCTGTCGGGGCCGAAGTGGTTTTCGGCAAAAGAATGGTAACCGCGGCCATCCTGAAAGACCTAAAACAGGCAAAAATCACGATGCTTTTGGGCGTGCCGGTTCTTTTCAACAAGGTTTTGGCGGGAATTATCAAGGGAATTAAGGCAAAAGGCCCGATAGTGTACGGTATTTTGAGCTTTTTAATGGTGATTTCCGGCGCCGTGAAAAAAATCTTCAAAGTAAATCCCGGCAAAAAGATGTTCAAGAGTGTTTTGGATAAAGCGTCATTGACGACATTAAGGGTTTGTATCTGCGGAGGCGGTCCCCTCGCGCCGAGTGTGTTCAAAAAATACAATCAGCTTGGCATTGACTTTATTCAAGGCTACGGACTTACGGAAACATCTCCCATCATCACCCTTAATCCTATAGAAGATTACCGGGAAACCAGCGTCGGAAAGATTGTGCCTCAAACCGATATGAAGATTCTTGATCCCGATGAACGGGGAATCGGCGAAATCATCCTCAAGGGTCCTATGGTAATGCAGGGATATTTTGAGCTTCCCGAAGAAACCAGGGAAGCCTTTACCGAAGACGGCTATCTTAAAACCGGGGATTTGGGCTACATCGACGGCGACAACTATCTTTACCTGACCGGCCGGGCAAAAAATATGATTGTTACGAACGGCGGTAAAAACGTTTATCCCGAAGAAATTGAAAACGAGTTCCAGTTATTCCTTGAGATCGATCAAGTGCTGGTACGGGGCTTCATAATCGATAAAAAAACAAAATCCGAAGGAATTGAAGTTCTCGTATATCCCGATCCGGAAGCGTTCAAAGACGCGGAGGGCAGCCCTGCTTCCAAAGAAACGGTAAAGGCGAGAATCGATACAATCGTTTCGGAAGTTAATCAAAGACTGCTTCCTTACCAACGTATTGAAAAAATCACTATTCTTGATAAAGCAATGGAGATGACCACCACGAAAAAAATCAAGCGTGATTCTGTGTAATCTCAATTATCATTTCCCCTTTCCGGGGCCATCCGGTCCCGGAATCGATATTTTTACTATGTTGTTTTTTACTTGACAAATTCGATGAATTTGTAATATAACTTAATCATGACAAAATATCGTAGTTTTGTCGTGAAAGGCGAGACTATGGCGGTTGAAGTGATAGGAACAGGGAGCGCTGTTCCGTCAACAAGAATTACAAACGATGAACTGGCAAAGCAGAAATCGATAGAGACCAATGATGAATGGATTCGTTCCCATACGGGAATCGGGGCAAGGCATATTGCGGATGAAAACACGGCGTCGAGCGATTTAGCGCTGGAAGCGGCGAAACACGCTATTGCTATGGCGGCGGAAAAAAGCGGCGAGAGTATTGAATCCGTAGTAGAAAGCCTTGATATCATTGTATTGGGAACGGCCACATCGGATTTTATTGGGTTTCCATCGACGGCCTGTATTGTGCAGGGAAAACTGGGAGCCGTAAATGCCGGAGCCTTTGATGTCAGCGCCGGCTGTACCGCTTTTGTGTACGGCCTTGAAACAGCGGCGGCTCTTTTATCGGCGAATAAGAATCGGAAGAGGGCTTTGGTTATAGGATCGGAAGTGCTTTCTAAAATCGTGAATTGGGAAGACCGGAGTACCTGTGTCCTCTTTGGCGACGGGGCCGGCGCTGTGGTGATTGAAAAGACCGATGCGCCGTCCGAAGGCCCTGCCCGGCGCGGCATCATGAGAAGCATTTTAGCGGCGGACGGAACGGGAACGGAACATCTCCTTATGCGGAAAGGCGGCACGAAAGATCCTTTTAAAAAAGGAGAAGTGCTTGATATGCCTCCATGTCTGGAAATGAACGGGCAGGCGGTTTATAATTTTGCTGTAAGGGTTCTTACAAAAACGATAGAAGATATGCTCCGCGAAGAAGGGATTACGATTGATGATCTCAGCCGGATTATCCCTCATCAGGCGAATGCCAGAATTGTTCAGGCCGCGGCCCGGCGCCTTCATATTCCCGAAGATAAGTTCTTCCTCAATATTGAAGAATACGCCAATACTTCGGCCGCTTCTATTCCGATTGCCCTGGATGAGCTCAACCGGAGAGGCGAACTGAAACGGGGAGATGTCATCATGACCTTGGGTTTTGGAGCGGGATTAACGTATGGGGGGAATTTAATTGTATGGTAAATAAGTATGCGTTTTTGTTTCCCGGTCAGGGAGCCCAATACCCCGGCATGGCGCTTGATCTGCTTGCGGCGAGCGAATCGGCGCGGAAACTTTTTGATACGGCATCGAATATTTGCGGCAAGGACATGGAAGCTCTTTTAAAAAACTCTGACGCCGAGACGCTTAAGCGGAGCGATATTTCCCAGCCCGCGATTACCCTTGCGAATCTGGCGGCGTATCGTTTTCTTGAAGAAAAAGGCATTCTGCCCGCGGCCTGCGCCGGTTTCAGTTTAGGCGAATACGCGGCTTTGGCGGCGGCCAAAGTTATCAGCATAGAAGATTGTTTCAAACTCGTTACAGAGCGCGGTAAAGCGATGCAGGCGGCCGCCGACAATATAGCAAAGAACAGTGAGCAGGGAGCGGTACCGGGAATGGCTGCCGTTATCGGACTCGCGCCGGAACAGGTGGAAGCCCTTATTGCCGAATGGAGCGCCGCCGGGCTCGAAGACCTGTACGCGGCCAATTTCAATTCATCAAAACAAATTGTCGTTTCGGGAACCGCGGCAGCCTTGGCAGAGGCGGAAAACCGTTTTAAAACGGCCGGAGCCCGGAGGGTGATAAGGCTCCAAGTCGCGGGTCCTTTTCATTCACCTATGATACAGGAAGCCGCCGACGCGTTTGCTCCGGTTTTGGAATCAATCACTTTTAACAATCCGTCAATTCCGCTGTTTTCCAATGTAAGCGGCAAGGAAGTAAAGTCCGGCGCGGAAGCGAAAAGTTTTGCGCTCCGCCAGATTACGGAACCTGTCCGCTGGACGAGTGAGGAAGAAGCTGTCATCTCGATAGGAGTAAAAGCGGTTTTAGAATGCGGTCCGGGGAAAGTTCTGCAAGGCTTATGGAAAGATACGGGCAGTGATATTCCCTGTTACACAGCGGGAACCGTGGAAGATATTGAGCTTGTTGCAAAACTCTAAGGTAACACTGATTTATGCATCGAGCATAAATCAGTGTTTACTTTATGAAACTGTCATTTTGCAGTAATTCGTTGTATTATAAGAATTACGAAAAATGACTTGGGCAGCGATGAGTAATGTCATCGAGACTTAATCAGCGCTGCCCTAAAAATCCCGGCTGGGGGTTTTAATTGTTGTTTGCAAATATACTGAAGGAGAGATAGAAACTATGCAATTAACAGGAAAAAAGGCATTGGTGACCGGCGCGTCACGGGGCATCGGCAAAGCTATTGCCGACCGTTTTTTGGCGGCAGGCGCTGAGGTTTGGGGCCTGGATATACGGGAACCGGACGATCTGCAGGATCGTATTGCGCAGGCCGGCAATAAACTCCATTGGGTCAGCGCCGATATTAGTAAACTTGGTGAAATAGAGGCCGTTATCGACAGTGTTCTGAAAGAGTCGGGCGGTTTTGATGTGCTGGTAAATAACGCCGGTATTACGAAAGACAACCTTTCATTCAGGATGTCGCTGGAAGAATGGCAGAAAGTTATCGACATAAACCTGAGCGCGGCCTTCTTTATTGCCCGCACTGTGGGCAGAGACATGATCCGCAAGCGGAGCGGTTCCATCATCAACATGGCCAGCGTCGTGGGAATTCACGGAAACGGCGGGCAGGCAAATTATTCGGCAAGCAAGGCCGGACTTATCGGCGTAACGAAAAGTCTTGCCAATGAAGTGGCAAGCCGCAGTGTCCGGGTTAACGCCCTCGCGCCCGGTTTTATTGAATCCGTTATGACCGACGCAATTCCCCATGACGCGCGGGAAAAAATGATAGCGGCTATTCCCATGAAACGGCTGGGCAAACCGGAGGATATTGCGGAGGCGGCGCTGTTTCTGGCATCAGACTCATCATCATATATTACCGGACAGGTACTGCCCATAGACGGCGGGATGTTTTTTTAACAAATAGGAAGAGAATTATGGCAAAAAAGGTTGTGGTTACCGGCTTGGGGGTAATTTCCCCGCTGGGAAATTCGGTTGAAGAATTTGAAGCAGGTCTTAGAGCAGGAAAAAGCGGTGTGGATTACATCACTCTTTTTGATACTGCCGATTTCGATGTAAAGATTGCCGCGGAAGTAAAAGACTTCGATTCATCCCGGTGGATAGATAAAAAAGACGCCCGGAAAATGAGCCGCTTTACCCAGTTTGCCACAGCGGCCGCCGACCAGGCTTTAACGCAGGCCGGTCTTATCGAAAAGGTTGAAGGAGAGCATCCAAAACTCAAGAGCGATCCTGAAAGAACCGGCATTGTTTTAGGAAACGGCATCGGCGGTTTTGAAATTGTCAGCGAGTCCATGAAGAAAATGTTCGATCATGGTCCCCGGCGGATGCTGCCCCTTACGGTTCCTTTGATGATCGGCAATGAGGCCGCGGGGAATGTGTCCATGATTTACGGCACCAAGGGGCCGGCTTTTACGCAGGTAACGGCCTGCGCGTCCGGCACCGATGCTCTGGGACAAGCCCTCGACCTTATCCGCTGCGGCCGCTGCGATGTGATTATTTCAGGCGGAACCGAAGCCGCCATCGTTCCCTTTGCGGTGGGCGCCTTCAGCATGCTGAAAACCCTTTCCACAAAAAGAAACGATGAACCCCAAAAAGCCAGCCGCCCCTTTGATATTGACCGCGACGGTTTTATCTTAGGCGAAGGCGCCGGAGTGCTCATCCTTGAAAGCGAAGAACACGCGAAAAAAAGAGGCGCCGTAATCCTCGCGGAATTGGCGGGATACGGAGCCACGGCAGATGCGTATCATATTACATCACCTGATCCTGAGGGAGACGGAGGCGGAAGGGCAATCACGCTGGCATTGCAGGATGCGGGAATCAAACCGGAAGAGGTTCAATATTACAACGCTCACGGAACTTCCACGGGAATAAACGATCCTACCGAAACAAAGATGATTAAAAAAGCCTTTGGGGATTATGCGTACAAACTGAAAGTTTCCAGCACCAAGAGCATGACCGGACACTGCATTGCCGCGGCCGGCGGTCTTGAAGCTATTGCCTGCATCTTAGCGATCCGCGGAGGTTTTTATCCTCCCACCATCAATCTGGATAATCCTGATCCCGAATGTGATTTGGATTATGTTCCCCATAAGGCCCAGGAAGGAAGCATCGATATTGCGGCTTCCGGATCCCTCGGTTTCGGCGGCCATAACGGCGTCGTAATTTTAAGGAAGTATAATGCAGGAGCTACAGCATGAATGAAATAGAACAACTTTTACCCCATCGGAGTCCCTTTCTTTTTGTGGATGAAATCGTAGAAGCGGGAAAAGAAAAAATCATCGCGAAACATGTTTTTACCGAACACGAGTTTTTCTTTAAAGGACATTTTCCCGAATATCCCGTGGTTCCCGGCGTTATCCTCGTGGAAACCATGGCACAGTCGGGAGGAGCCGGCCTCCGCAAAATAGGCGTTCTCGGCGGCGATGATTTGTTTTTTTTGGCTTCGGTCGATAAAGTGAAATTCCGCCGTCAGGTCCGTCCCGGCGACGAAGTCCGCTCTGAAATCGAAAATCTGCGGGTTTCTTCCAGAATGATCAAGCAGTCGGGAAAAGCCTACGTGGGTGATGAACTCGCCGCGGAAGCCGAGTGGCTCTGTCTGGTCGGCAAAGGGATTATCAAACCGATGGTGAGAAACAATATCTGCCTCAACAGTCATCCAAAAGGATGCGTAGAGGTTGTAAAAAATCAGATTGATTATGCAAAGAAGCATATAACGAAAGTTGACGGAGCTCCTAAACTGGTCCTTGTTATCGGATGTTCCACCGGTTACGGACTATCGAGCCGTATCGGGGCGGCGTTCGGTTACGGAACGGCTACGGTCGGCATCTCCTTTGAAAAAGCCGGAAGCGCCACAAAACCCGGAACTCCCGGTTTTTATAACAACGCCGCCTTTGACGCGGAAGCGGCCAAAGCCGGCATCGTATCGAAGACGCTTGACGGAGACGCTTTTTCCAATGAAATGAAGGATTCCGCAATCGCCGCCGTTAAAGAGGCCGCCGCCAAAGCCGGAATCCCGGCCCTCATCGATCTTGTGGTGTATTCGCTTGCTTCGCCTGTCAGAACCGATCCAAAAGACGGAGTCATGTACAAGTCGGTGATCAAGCCCATCGGAAGGGCGTATTCGGGAAAAACCATCGACATGCTGACCGGAAAAATATCGGCCGCCACGGCGGAACCCGCAACAGAAGAAGAAATCGCCAGCACGGTTAAGGTTATGGGCGGCGAAGATTGGGAGCTCTGGATTGACGCCCTTTCAAAGGCCGGAGTGCTTGCGCCTGCCGTCAGAACTGTAGCATATACCTATATCGGACCCGAACTTTCCTGGGCGATTTACAAAAACGGAACCATCGGAAAAGCGAAAGAAGATTTGGAAAGAGCCGCGAATGATATTAACGGCAAACTTTCCGCCGCCGGCGGCGCCGCTTGGGTTTCGGTAAACAAAGCCTTGGTAACCAGAGCTTCCGCGGTCATTCCCATCATTCCTTTTTATATTTCGACCTTGTTCAAGATCATGAAGGAGCAGGGAACACATGAAGGATGCATCGAACAGCTTGTGCGTCTTTACAACGAGCGCCTTTATACAACAGAATCCGCCAAGGACGCAAAAAAAGTTCCGGTTGATGACGCGCGGCGGATCAGGATTGATGATTGGGAAATGAAAGACGAGATTCAGGAAGCGGTGAACAGGCAGATGGAAAAGGTTAC
>QMCD01002778.1_pt1 | contig 17276 bp, 10 predicted proteins | sample 1821841 | NCBI WGS metagenome assembly QMCD01 (sample SAMN01991225, study PRJNA193472) | Termite gut metagenome, whole genome shotgun sequencing project. | isolation source: worker | host: Macrotermes natalensis
CGAGCGAGGGACAAGATAATTATTAATTTTTCATTCTTAATTGGTTTCTGTGTTACCTTTGTTACCTTTTACAGGAGTAAGCAATAAGGATCAAAAAGTTCTTGCTGGGAGTGAGAACGGTTTGGAAGTATAGAAAATAAAAATTTATATATAAAATCATGTCAGTAGACGATAAAAAGATTATTTTTTCAATGATGGGCGTCGGTAAATTATACCCGCCACAAAAACAAGTATTAAAGAATATTTACCTGTCATTCTTCTATGGTGCCAAGATAGGTATTATCGGTCTCAACGGTTCGGGTAAATCCACACTGTTGAAGATTATAGCCGGAATAGATAAGGAATATCAGGGCGAAATAGTATCGGACAAAGGCTTTTCGGTAGGATATCTTGAACAGGACCCGAAACTCGATCCTACCAAAACCGTGAAGGAAATAGTACAGGAAGGCGTACAGCCTATAATGGACTTGCTGAAAGAATATGAAGGCATTAACGAAAAATTCGGATTGCCTGAATATTACGAAGATGCTGACAAAATGGATGCCCTGTTTGCCCGTCAGGCAGTATTGCAGGATAAGATAGATGCAACTGACGCGTGGAATATAGACAATAAACTCGAGCGTGCGATGGACGCGCTTCGTTGTCCGCCCGAAGATCAATTAACTGCAAACCTGTCGGGAGGGGAAGCCCGCCGTGTAGCACTTTGCCGTTTGTTGCTTCAGGAACCGGATGTATTGCTTCTCGATGAGCCTACCAACCACTTGGATGCGGAGTCTATCGATTGGTTGGAACAACATCTCCAACAGTATAAAGGTACTGTAATCTGTATCACCCACGACCGCTACTTCCTTGACCATGTTGCCGGATGGATTCTTGAACTTGACAGAGGAGAAGGTATTCCATGGAAAGGAAACTATACATCATGGCTTGAGCAGAAAACCAAGCGTATGGAACAGGAAGAGAAGCAGGCGAGTAAGCGTCGTAAAACCCTCGAACGGGAGTTGGAGTGGGTGCGAATGGCTCCTAAAGCCCGTCATGCAAAAGGTAAAGCCCGCCTGAATGACTATGAGAAGATGCTGAATGCCGACCAGAAAGAACGGGAAGAAAAACTGGAAATATTTATTCCTAACGGCCCACGCCTCGGTAATAAAGTAATAGAGGCACATGGAGTAACAAAGGCTTTTGGAGACAAACTCTTGTTCGATAATCTTGAATTTATGCTGCCTCCATCGGGTATTGTCGGTATTATCGGACCAAACGGAGCCGGTAAAACTACCCTATTCCGCTTGATTCAGGGTTTGGAGAAAGCAGATAAAGGGACATTCGAGGTGGGAGAGACCGTAAAGATAGGATATGTAGATCAGTCGCATGCCGAGATTGATCCGAACAAAAGTGTTTATCAGGTTATTTCGGGAGGAAGCGAATTTGTGCGTGTAGGAGGAAAAGACATTAATGCCCGTGCTTACTTATCACGTTTCAACTTCTCAGGAGGGGACCAGGAAAAACTTACCGGTGTACTTTCCGGAGGGGAGCGTAACCGCTTGCATCTGGCATTGACGCTGAAGTCGGAAGCCAATGTATTGCTTCTCGATGAGCCTACCAATGATATCGACGTAAATACATTGCGTGCATTGGAAGAAGGTTTGGAAAACTTTGCAGGATGCGCTGTTGTGATATCGCATGACCGCTGGTTCCTCGACCGTATCTGTACACATATTCTGGCTTTTGAAGGCAATTCGGAAGTATTCTTTTTTGAAGGGAGTTACAGTGAATATGAAGAGAACAAAAAGGCACGTATGGGTAATGTGGAGCCGAAACGTATTCGATACCGCAAACTGATTAATTAAAAAATCATAACAACTGCAACTAAATGTATGTTGCATACATCTAATATACTAGAATCAAGAGCAGATTTAATTACATTTGCTCTTGGTTCTTTATAACTTCTATATAAACGAAATGAGGAAACCTTTATCAAACAAGGAAATAAGCGGTCGTTTCGGAACAGTCTCTAAGAAATGCTACAGGGAAACTGATAGTAGTGGAGGAGATGAAGATTGAATATAGATGAGAATCTAAAAACAAAAAAAAGGAAAAAACGTTTTAACTGAATGAGTGAAATACCACAATATATTATCAGAAGGAAGATGATACTCCTGTTGTCTTTCTTTCTTATCATTTGTGGTACTGTATGCGCCCAGTCACTCACGATTGTAAGAGGTACTGTCAGAGATGCTGTAACAAAGGAGAAGCTACCGTTTGTAACCGTCGTTTTCGATAAGACGACTATCGGCACATTTTCGGATGAAGAGGGTGAATTCAGATTAAGCAACCGAGGGAATAATACATCTGTTACTGCTTCCCTTTTGGGGTATAAGTCCGAGACCATCACTATCCCTGTTGGAAGAACTACCACAATAGAAATAAATCTTGAACCCGAGGACAAATTATTAAAAGAAGTTATTGTTCGTCCGCAGAAGGAGAAGTACTCCAAGAAGAATAATCCTGCTGTCGAACTGATAAAGAAAGTGATCGCTCACAAAGATGAGAATAATATAACAGATCTCAACTATTACCAGTATAAGGAATATGAACGGATATTTTTTGCACTGAATGAGTATCATCCAGATATGCCTTTATTGAAAAAATATAAGTTTCTGCCCAATTATGCGGATACATCAATGATTGATAATAAAATCATATTGCCTTTCTCTATCAGGGAAAGAATATCTGATGTATTTTATAAAAAAGAAAATAATTCGGCCAAACGTATTGTAAAAGGCTATCATATCGAAGGACTGGATAAGACTTTCGATACCGAAGGGCTTGATGCTATAATAAAGGAAGTCTTTAAAGATATATCTATATATGATAATTCGATTAATTTACTACTGCAGCCCTTTGTGAGTCCATTGAGCGAACATAGTGCCGTTAATTTTTACAGATGGTACCTTTCGGATACGGTGACAATTGATAAAGACCGCTATGTGAAGCTCGATTTTGCCCCTTTCAACTCCCGCGACATTGGCTTTACCGGTAATCTGTATATCTCTCTCGATAGTATGTATGCTGTAAAGAGAGCTGTGATAAGGACTCCGAAGAAAATGAATATAAACTTTGTTCAGGAGCTTATTATTCAGCATGACTTTAAGAAATCGGCAGATAACAAATGGATTCCGATGGAAGAGCGAATGGCTATTGATGTGACGATGGCTGATCTTATTAAATTCTATATAGATAAAACCCGTACATATGTGGATTTTGTTGAAAACCGGCCTATGGAACCGGTTTTTGTTCTCAGTGCTCCGGAGGTATTTGAAAAAGATTATTTGAAAAGAGATAAGAATTTCTGGGCAGATAACCGGCCGGCTGAACATAAAAAAGACTACCGCATGGATGAAATGCTGGAAGATGTAAATAAGGTATTTCTGTTCCGTCTTTTATTGAGGACAGGCGACGTTCTGTCCACCGGATATTTTCCTACCTCGAAAGATCCTGAGACAAATAAGTTGGAGATAGGGACTATTCCTACATTCTATAGTTTCAATAAAACGGAAGGTAATCGTTTTCGTATGACACTGTCTACAACAAAGAATCTCCATCAACATCTTTTCTTCTATGGCTATGGAGCTTATGGAACCCGGGACGAGAAATTTAAATATTATGGTGAGGCTACATGGGCTTTCAATAAGATAGAGAAACATAAGGATGAGTATCCGAAGAATAACCTGATAGTTGCCTATAAGTATGATCTAAATACGCTCGGACAACGTTATACACAGGCCGAACGGGATAATATACTGATGTCTATACAGGCGTCAGGAAATTCTAAAATGACATATAACCGCCAGACTCAGATAGCTTGGGATAAAGAGTTTTATGGAGGATTCTCATTCAAACTTACCGGTCAGACATTTGACGAGCGTCCTGCGGCCAATATCGTATTTGAAAAAATGGGCGAAAATGGTAATATATACAGGGTGGACAGGGTAAAGACCACCGAAGCTATGCTGGCACTGCGCTATGCTCCGAACGAAAAGTTTTTTCAACAACGTAGGAAGAGGCATTCCATCCCTTCCCCACGGCTTGTAACAAATCTGACACATACGATGGCTCTCGAAAATATATTTGGAGGCCAATACCATTATAACAAGACATCACTGGCTATATCCAAGCAGTTTTGGGTTGCACCGTATGGCAAAATTTACCTGTCGGCGCAAGCTGAAAAAATATGGGGCGAAACGCCTTTTCCGTTTCTTATAACTCCCAGTGCCAACAACTCATATACTATACAGCGGGGCAACTACTATTTAATAGAACCCCTCGAGTTTATGCACGATGCACAGGCTTCATGGGAAATATATTATCATATGGGGGGCTGGTTTCTCAACAGAGTTCCTTTCCTTAAGGTATTGAAATGGAGGGAAGTATTTGGATTCCGTGGTTTTATTGGCTCCCTGAGTAATAAAAACAATCCGGAACATAATAAAAATCTGCTCATATTTCCTCAAGATACATATACTACCAATAGAGGTCCATACATGGAATATAACATAGGAATAGAGAATATCTTTAAGCTATTCCGTATCGATTATGTACGCAGAATAAATTATCTCGACCATCCGAATGTGGATAAAGATGGTTTCAGAGTGTCGTTTGAACTGAACTTTTAATAATCCCGGTTTTCAGAAAAAGGTATCAGCTATTCGCATGAGTACTTCCTGTGGATCTAATGGATGTTTTTTTTGTGGATTTGCAGGCACCAGTACTTTCAATCCTTGTGGTATTATTTTTACATGTATCTCTTTTCCCATTTCTACAGGGTCACCGTCTATGTGCATCATTCCCTCTTGTTCTCTCTTTATAGTGACTTCATTGGTGATTAGTTCAATCATCTTGTTATTCTCATCTATCTTCTTTGTGAAGAGTTGAAGGGATGTTTGAGGGACTTCTAATATAGAGAGGGGTTTTAGTATTGCAATATTCATCATACCATCCTGTATGTCGGCATGAGGTGCAATATGTGCATTGTATCCATATTGCGACGCATTAGCACAAGTTACAACAAACGCCTTATCTTTTATTGTGCCTTCCGGGCATATTATTTCATAAGTTTCAGGCTTTTGTCTGATAAAGGTTTCCAGCATATTTTTAATATACATAAATGAACCTCTGCTTTTTTTGCCCGACGACATAGCCGCTACTTCTGCATCAAATCCTACACCGCAGGTACAGAAAAATATACGGTCATTAACCATCCCGTAGTCAATGGATATTATATTTTCGTCCAGAATAATACCCATCGCTTTCTTTGCGTCAGTAGAAATATTCAGGTCACGTGCCAGTCCATTTCCTGAACCCAGTGGGATGATGCCTAGTGCTGTCTGGGAGTTGACCAATGTGCGGGCAACTTCGTTTACTGTGCCGTCGCCTCCGACTGCAATCACGTAGTCTACCTTATCTTTGATAGCTTGCCTGGCTATTTCAGATCCATGTCCGGCATAACCAGTAATAAATATATGGACATCAAACCTGTGCGCATCAAATGTTTCCGCGATTTTGTGTGGAAGGTTTTGCTTCGATGACGTTCCCGATTTCGGGTTGATTATAGCATATATTTTTTTCTTTGCACTCATTTCATCAGCACATAAAAGTTTTGTAATACAAAAATAACATATTAAGAGTCATAGACCAAATAATAGGTTCGATTTAGAAAAGATAGCCTGTGTGGCAGTTGTTTTATTTTCTTTAGTATCATATATATATGAATTCTAAGAAATCTTCCGTTTAATAATTGAGAGGTTATATTCCTAATGATAGTTTAAAACAAATAAAGAAGGAGCATTGTTATATTTATAATAGGTTTAAATAATAATATAAGATTTATGAGACATTTTATTTGGACGTTGTTGATACTGACAGCGAGTATTTTTTTTACAAGTTGTGTGAGTAAAGGTAAATTCAGGAGCCTGGAAGCAGATTATAATCTGTTGAAAAACGATTATCAGGAAGGTCAGCTACAATTGAGGGAAAGTAAGACTCGTGTAGCGAGCCTTGAAGATAGATTGCGGGAAGCCCAGCAAAACAATGCGGATTTGCGTGCTGCTTATGCTGAGCTTCAAAATTCATTGAACAAGAGTTTGGCACAAAGTTCCCAAGGTAATGTGAATATTGCTAAACTGTTGGATGAGATTAATGCATCGAACCGTTTTATCCAACATCTGGTGGAAGCCAAAAATAAGTCGGATTCTTTGAATCTGGTGATGGTTAATAATCTTACTCGTTCGCTTTCGCGCAGCGAAATGCAAGATTTGGACATTAAAGTGCTGAAAGGCGTTGTATACATTTCTTTAGCGGACAATATGCTGTACCGTTCGGGAAGCTATGAGATAAGTGAAAAGGCAGGGGAGATACTAAGTAAAATTGCAAAAATTATTTTAGATTATAAGGATTACGATGTATTGGTGGAGGGAAATACCGATACAGATCCGATTTCCCGTCCTAATATTCGTAACAACTGGGATTTGAGTACCCTACGTGCTTCTTCGGTAGTTCAGGCGTTGCAAAACAACTATGGAGTGGATCCTAAACGTATGACAGCTGGAGGACGGGGAGAGTACAATCCTGTTGCAAGTAACAGTATTATAGAAGGAAAAGCGCTTAATCGCAGGACGCAGATAATTATTACTCCTAAGCTGGATCAGTTTATGGAATTAATTGATCAGGCTCCGGAAAGTTCTCTGGACGCAGATTATTAATTTTATGTAAACAGTTTTATAAGACAGAGGTTGTTCCTTATTTTGATGAACAACCTCTGTTTCTTTTTTAATGCCTGCCTTGTTTCTCTATTATATTTAGTCTTCTGCTAAGTCATATATTGGGAAATGATAAAAAAACTTTTTCTTAAAGAGGTGGTTTGAGATTAATGACACAATTAAATCAATATCTTTGTGTATATAATACTAAATATAGTAGTAGACTATGATTAACACATTGGAAAAAGAGCAAATTGTAAGTTTGATAAAAAAAGAAGTTGTGCCCGCTATTGGTTGTACCGAACCTATTGCAGTATCATTGTGTGTGGCAAAGGCGACCGAAGTGCTAGGAACGCAACCTGAGAAAATCAAAGTATACCTGAGTGCCAATGTTTTGAAGAATGCGATGGGGGTGGGGATTCCGGGAACCCGTATGGTAGGCTTGCCCATAGCTGTCGCTTTGGGTGCTCTTATCGGAAAGAGTGAATATGGCTTACAAGTATTAAAAGATCTTACTCCGGGCGATGTTGAACTCGGAAAACAATATATATCCGAAAAACGTATAGAGATAGCACTGAAAGAAGGTGTCGCAGACAACTTATATATAGAAACGCATTGTATTGCAGGGGCGGATGAGACGCAAGCTGTCATTCGCGGAACGCATACAAATTTTTCATATATAGCCAAAAACGGACATATACTTTGCGATGAGGCTTGTAGTGAGAATGGGGAAGTTTGTAAAGATGAAGTTACATTGACTTTTGCTAAGGTATATGAATTTGCTACTACTGTTCCCGTAGATGATATACGGTTTATACTTCAGGCAGCAGAACTGAACAGAAAGGCATCAAAGTTATCGCATGAGGGTAATTACGGGCATAATGTTGCTAAAACAGTTACAGGTACTTTAGGTAAAAAGATATTCGGAGATTCCATGCTTTCGCATATGATGTCATATACAGCTGCCGCTTGCGATGCCCGTATGGATGGGGCGATGATCCCTGTTATGAGTAATTCGGGTAGTGGTAATCAGGGGATTACGGCGACCTTGCCTGTTCTTACCTTTGCCGAAGATACCAATTGCACCGAAGATGAACTTGTCAGGGCATTAATCCTAAGTCATTTGACTGTTGTGTATATAAAACAAAAGCTAGGCCGTCTTTCTGCTTTGTGTGGTTGTGTGGCGGCGGCAACAGGTGCAAGTTGTGGTATTACTCATCTGATGGGAGGGGATTATAGCCAAGTCACCTTTGCTGTGAAAAATATGGTGGGAAATATAACCGGTATGATTTGCGACGGAGCAAAGCCCAGCTGTGCTCTTAAAATATCGAGCGGTGTATCTACAGCTGTTCTTTCAGCCATCATGGCAATGGAACATAAGGTAGTATCATCTTTAGAGGGTATTGTGGACGATGATGTGGATAAGACCATTGAAAATTTGACCAGTATCGGTGCTGTTGGCATGCAGGAAACTGATAAGTTGGTATTAAAGATAATGACGAGTAAATAGTTAAATTGATAAGAATGAAAATAAGAAATGCATTTAAGGTGCTGCCTGTTTGCGGGCTGGCTTTAGTAATTGGCTTCTCTGCCTGTAATTCTTCAAAGAAGAATGTGCAAGGGGAGGAGAATACGGCAGCAATTGCGGATACGATGAAACTGAATCTGAATCTGGATTTTGCATCTGTAGATACAATGACAATTATCTATATTGATAAGGATGAGTTGAAAGTGCCAATAGGAGATACAGACAAAGTGCGGGTAGGGGAGATGCTGTCCCGATTGGTAAATGACACTGCGTGGAACAATAGCGGTATAATGGTAAAAATGGTTGCACCCGATTATATGGTAACTATGCATTATAAGGGTAAATCGCAGGATGATAACAGCTGGATATCTATATGGAAAGAGTTGGGAAAAGCCAAATTTGATAATAAATGGTATTTATTACCGGAGAAAAAAGAAGATGTATTCAATTTACTGGATAGCTTAAAGAAATAAAAAACGCTCCCGATCGGGAGCGTTTTTTCAACCATTTGATAACCAATTTAGAATCTAAACCTTTTACAGTCTTTTCAATCCTTTTGTCTGCGCCTTATCAGCTTCTGTAATGCTGATGGCGTAACCTCCGGCAGGTGCGCATAGTTGTGATAACTTCGACTTGCTGGTTACCACTACTTTGCGGATAGCGTATGCCTGAGGATTTGTTTTGTAGTGAGCGTCCTTCGCATCGCTGTATATAGTTGCGATGTATGTTTTTGCCGGATCCAGGTATTCGAATGTGATATTTGATGTACGCCCGTTCTCGTCACATACACTGCCTACGAACCAGTTGTTTGAATTCTTTGCTTTACGGGCAACTGTAATATATTCACCCGGCTCAGCTTCCAGATATTTACTTTCGTCCCAGTCTATAGCTACATCTTTGATGAACTGGAATGCGTCCAGATACTGATTGTATGTCTCCGGTAGATCGGCAGCCATTTGCAATGGGCTGTACATGGTTACGTACAGAGCCAGTTGATTGGCCAGAGTACTGTTCACATGAGAATTATTGCCTGGATTGTATTTGCTTACATCCATCTGGAAGATTCCCGGAGTATAATCCATCGGGCCACCGATAAGGCGGGTGAACGGAAGTACAGTGACATGGTTGGGTTTGTTACCGCCGAATGCCTGGTATTCTGTTCCGCGAGCCGATTCATTTCCTATAAGGTTTGGCCATGTGCGGCATACGCCGGTTGGACGCTCGTGGGCATTTACCATGATCTTATAGTCAGCAGCTTTCTCAAAAGCATACTGATAATGGTTTACCATCCATTGTCCGTAATGATGTTCGCCACGAGGGATAATATTGCCTACATAGCCGCTTTTAACAGAGTTGTATCCATTGTCAACCATAAATTGATATGCCTTGTCTATGTGACGTTCGTAATTGCGTACCGACGATGAAGTCTCGTGGTGCATTATGATTTTCACACCTTTGCTTTTTGCATATGTATTAAGCTCTTTAACATCGAAGTCGGGATAAGGAGTCACAAAGTCGAATACATAGTCTTTCGATTTGCCGAACCAGTCTTCCCATCCTACATTCCATCCTTCTACAAGTACACCGTCGAAACCATGTAATGCCGCAAAGTCGATATATGCTTTCACATGTTCAGTATTGGCGGCGTGTTTGCCATTTGGTTTGGTTTTACTGTAATCGGTAACACCCAGTTGTACGCTATACACGTCATCAGTGTATGCCCAAGAGCTTTTGCCGGTAATCATTTCCCACCATACTCCAATGTATTTTACGGGTTTGATCCATGATGTATCTTCTATTTTAGAAGGCTCATTCAGGTTGAGTGTGATGTGTGAAGCCAATACGTTGCGGGCATCGTCGCTTACGATAACCGTACGCCATGGCGTATGACACGGTGCCTGCATATAGCCTTTGTAACCTTGTGCATCGGGAGTAAGCCATGATTCGAATATCATATTTTTATCATCCAGATTGAGATGCATACAAGAGTAATTGATCAATGCCGCTTCGTGCAGGTTGATGTATAAACCATCATCGGTTTTCATCATCAATGCTGTTTGCACCCCTGTCTCAGAGAAAGGAGTCTGAGATGAATTCGGTGTAATAGCTTTACTCATTAATCCTCTGATCTCGGATAGCTTAGATGTTGTATAATCATATTCCTGTGTATCATAATCGCCCGGAATCCAGAAAGCTTTGTGATCTCCGGCCATGGCAAACTGGGTCCTTTCTTCTTTGATTACAAAGTATGTGAGATTTTTTTGCTCAGGGAACTCATAACGGAATCCCAGCCCGTCATCGAACAAACGGAAACGGATAACTATATGCCTGTCTGTCGATTTCTGGTTCAGAGTGACGGCAAATTCATTATAGTGATTCCGGATTTGGTTCGTTTCTCCCCAAACCGGCTTCCACGTTTCGTCCAATGTCGCGGTTTTAGTATCTGTTATTTCAAAACCGTTCAGTAAAGATACTTTATCTTCACTTGGGTTATTGTCTTTTGGTTTTACCGAAAAGTCACTGAAGTCTGTGTGTGCGTCACTGTCGTCTTTCAGTTCCAGCCCGAGTTTGGATGTTTTTATAACATCTTTGTTTTTGTATGTTAGAGCATATGTTGGGATACCTCCGTTCTGGATAGAGAATTTGAGCGTGAGATTACCATCCGGTGATTTTAGTTCTTGTGCTTTCATTGTCTGGAATATTAAACAAAAGCTGATAAAAATGGAAATACTTATTACTTTCTTCATGATTCTTTTAAAAGTTTTACACAGCAAAGAAACGCTTTTAAAGAATCAATAGCAGCCTGTATATTTATTAAAGCGGGCTAAAAAGTTTGCAAACGTTTGCAAGGATATAAAAAGAAAAAGTGAGGACATGTCCTCACTTTTTCGAAACAGAGTATTTTAATTTTAATCTTTCTTTTTAGGAAGATCATCTGCTAGTATTATCGCATAATGTCCTGTCAGGTCATTCAGTGCAATATAATATTTGCCTGATTTTGATATTTTTATATCGGCTCCATTTGGCTTTCCTAATGCAAATGGTAATTCCTGTTCATCTGGTGCACCCCAGTTGGTATCCCATTTTTTCTCTGCTCTGAACTTCATTACTTTATCGGCTTTCAGGTCCACATCAGTAGCCACCCATACATGAGCAACAACCTGTGTCATCTCTATATCGGTAATATTATCATCACCAGGCCATCCATTGGCTGCATCGCCTACAATACCGATAGACGTATAAGTTTTTGTTTCTCCTGTATATGGAGTCATGGATACACTCAGTGTATTTAAGTTCGCAGTTAATGTATAGAGGCCATCTGTAGCAGGGGTAGTGTAATCGCCTCCACCATTTGGTACAAGTGTTGCTCCATTAGTTCCATAAGCCTTTTCCCAGTCTCCGGCAAGAGTAGGGAACTTCAGACCTTTACCTCCATGGAAGAATCCTGTATAAGTGTAGATCAAATCAGATTTTCCACTATTATTAGCAAAGAATATTTGTAAGTCTTTGCCTATATTAGCTACGTCATTACCCCAGCCTACTAATCCATCACCTACAATATAAAGAGGATCTTTAGGGTTGAAGAAATAACAAGTGAAAGAAACCGATTTAACAGCAGTATAAAGTGCGGCTAAATCGCCTGTAGTACCCAGGTATGCTTTTACTGCTACATATAGTTTAACAGGCTTGGACTCTTTGGTCATGGATGAGGCTGCTCCGTTCAACATCTCGATTGTAATATCTTGTTTTTCATCAAAAGTCGAGAATGTGGTGATTTGTACTTCGGTAGCCATTGATTCCAATGTGTCGGCCACAATCGCATATGTAACCGGAGAATTTATACCAAAAGAGGCTTCAGTCCATTTTATATTACCAATCACATCCTTTTGATTTGTAGAAGCTGTTACAACAAAATCTTGTTGGCTTTCAAATTCGGTGAGGGTAGGTGAAATAAGATTACCCTCATTCAGCTTTATATGATCATCGTCGTTGGAACAGGCAACAAAGATGAACAGAGCGATGAAGCTAGTCAGTAGTATATTTAACTTTTTCATATTCTGATGTGTTTTTTTGTTTAGAGATGGTTAATTATAGCCTTCATTCTGAGTCAGATTAGGGTTGGCTCCCATATCATCAGCCGGAATAGGGTATATGTTGAATTTCTTATCAACAGATCTTCCCGTATATGTTCCGCCTTTCCATTGCCATGTATAAGTTCCAGTGGTCAGTTTATCGAAACGGACAAGGTCTGTACGGCGTTGAGCTTCATAGAATAATTCACGTCCTCTTTCATCCAGAATAAAGTCTAATGTGAGATTGGCCTGGCTTATTTCTGCGCTTGCATCGTTGCCGTAGGCACGTTTGCGAAGATCGTTTATATATGTGAGGGCTGTAGCTTCTGATCCCCCGGTTCCTCCTCGGAGAACTGCTTCGGCATAATTCAGGTATATTTCACCTAAACGGAATAAAGGAAAATCTGTATATGCAATATTGCTTGCCGGTAAAGATCCGTCTTTGTTAACATTAGAAAACTTTACTACAGGTATACCGTTCTTATAATTAGAAGGGTCTACAATATTTATGTCATCAGCTAAAGAAGGATATAGCATATTATAACGGATATCTTTGCTATTATTATTTTGTTTGGTAAATGTTTCCTGCAATGAAACCCTGGCGCGGTTGCCTTGCCATGCACCTTGTGCGTTAATATCGGCCTGCATAGCTGAAGGTACTGTACTACAAAGAAGGAATGTCATGCCGCCCCATGTCTGAGTGTCTGCACCCTCATAGCGTATCGGGAAAATCATTTCTTTGGATTTACCATTGTCGGCTTTGAATATGTCTGCATATTTTGGTTCCAGTTCATATCCTACGCTTAATACTTGTTTGCTGTATGTCAAACTTTCAGTATATTTTTTCTCCCCGATATATGCTTCGGCATTCAGATATAAGCGTGAAAGAAGAGACCATGCCGCGGCTTTGGTCACGCGTCCATAATTTTTGCTGTTGTATCCTACAAAAGGATCTAACAAGCCGTTTTGGCATTCAGTCAGCTCTTTTTCAATATACGCAAATAATTCTTTAGCCATTATCTGAGGCGCGGATTCTTTTCCTACAACACTTTCTTCTGTAACGTATGGTACATTACGGAACATATCCAGCAGATAATAATAAGCCAATGCTCTCATGAAACGTGCATCTTCACGTAGAACGCGTATCTCTGATTTTACACTTTCATCCACACCTCTTGAAGATAGTTTATCTTCTGATGTTTCACGAAGGTATTCATTCGATAAATTTATTTGATAGTATAACCTGTAATACATACCTTTAACGAAAACATTGGTAGAATTCCATGCAAGAGTATTGAAATCGTTTATACCGATGTCTCCCCAGCAGCAGTGAGCTTCATCGGTGGGCAGTTCCTGCAGGTTCCATAATCCGCGAAGGAATGAGGCCTGGCTACCCCCGTCTACTCCGGCTACATCCGATTCATCATCTCCCCCTTTATTTCCCGAAATGGCTAAACCTGCATATATCTTGGCTAATCCGGATTTATAGGCTCCTATTTCTTTTCCATACACAGTTTCGCCAACCACTTCGTTGGGATCGATAGGCAGTGTATTTAAATCGTCTGTGCATGATGTTATAGCTAATGTGCTTAAGGCAACAGCCATAACAGTCATAAATTTATATTTCAGTGATTTCATTTTCTAATCTGTTTAATGTTAAAAATTGAGACTTAAACCAAGCATATAAATACGTGGGCGAGGATAGATATTGTTGTCTATACCATCGTTATTGAACTCAGGGTCCAATCCTTTATACTTGGTGATAATAAAAGGATTCTGAACGGTTGCATACAGACGGGCTGATTCCAGTCCTTTGAATGGCTTCAGGAATGTATATCCTAAAGAGATGTTGTCCATTCTCAGGAAGGATGCATTCTGTATATAATAATCAGAGATAAACTGTGCCTGGCTGAAATTGGTATCGGATGCACTACTTACCCTGTTTTTAAGGAATCCGGTAGGGTCCATTAACCAAGCTCCACCATAAGCTTCACGGTTTGACTGTATATTGTTATATACATAATTCCCGAAACTGGCACGCAATGCAAAGTTGAAATCCCAGTTTTTATAAGAGAATTGAGATGATAATCCCATGTATACGTCAGGTGAAGCTTTCTTATATGGTCGTAAATCTTCTCCGTCTATTACACCATCGTTATTCTGATCTACATAAGCTCCTTCTATTGGCTTACCATTGGTATCATATATTTGTTCATAAACATAGAATGTACCGTAAGGTTGGCCGGTCTTGTGTACTAATACCTGGTTACCTGTACCGCCGGTGATACCTCCCCATCTGAATATGCTGGTCGGGTCTTCGGCTAGTTTTGTAATTTCATTTTTATTGTAGGAAACATTATATGACAGGGACCAGTTAATATCTTTTGTCTCAATCGGACGGGCAGTTATATTAAATTCAATACCCTTATTGGTCATGTTTCCGATATTAGTCAATAGTACATTGCTAAAGTTAGATCCGGCAGGTATAGGTATCTCATTCAACATGTCATTCGTTTTTCTATAATACAGGTCTACAGCTCCTGATATACGGTTGCCAAGGAAGCCGTAGTCCAATCCGATATTATAAGTGGTAGTTTCTTCCCATTTCAATTCCGAATCGTAAGCGTTAGGACGGATCAATTGAACTTTTTCATCTCCCCAGTAATAGTTTGCTCCAGGTTTGCTATATTGGTATTTAGCCATATAAGGATAATCTCCGGTTCCTAAATTTTGTTGTCCGGTGATACCGTATCCCAAGCGAAGTTTCAGATCAGAAAGTAAATTCTGGTTCTTCATGAATGATTCTTCTGTTATCCGCCAAGCTAAAGCTACAGAAGGAAATAATCCCCAGCGGTTATCTTTGCTAAAGCGGGATGATCCGTCATTACGAAGCGTAGCTGTTAATAAATAGCGGTTTGCAAATGTATAGTTGAAACGTCCGAAGTAAGATATCAGATAATTTTCTGTTTTGAAGCTATCGCCATCTTTATAAGATAGTGCTCCAAATTCATTTTGCTTAGCTTCAGAATATGGATAAATATTAGATTCTGATCTGTAGAAATATTGCCATGAATAACCGCCCATAACATCAAACTTGTGACTGCCTAATTCTTTCACATAGTTGAGGTAGAAATCCATCAGCTGGTTGCGTTTCAATTGCTTATAGTCTCTGTTTTCTCCAAATCCTGTTTTGAAGTTTCCTGTTACCCAGCTCAATGGAGAGTTGTCTTCTATACTGATCCAACCGATACTGTTAGATACATCATATCCCAGATTGAGATTTGCCCTCAGATCGGGAAGAAAATGCATCTTATAGTCAAATTGTATATTTCCAATGCTTCTTTTTACCCTGGATGCATCTCTTTTTTGATTCAAAGTTGCCACTGGATTTGCCAAACCTATATCGATAGGAGTACCGTCCTCTTTAAGAGACATATAATATCCGTTGCCATATTTGCTGTCGCTATTATATACAGGTTGGGTCGGGTCGAATTCTGCGGCGGCACCAATTGCTCCTGTATCAGCGAAACGGTTTGTATTGTATATTCCCTTTAGGCTAAGTTGTACACTCAGATGATTATCAAAAAACTTCGGATTTAAGTTCAGTGACCCTGTCCAACGATCCATATAAGATGTTTTCAGAATACCGTTTTCGTTAGTGTAACCGATCGACACACGGTAAGGGAAATTTCCTGCAGCTCCGGCTACGCTTAGATTATGGTCTGTACTGAAAGCCGTACGGAATATTTCGTCCTGCCAATCTGTATTGGCTGTTCCCAATGCATTTACCTGACTGCTGCCCTCAGCATATTTCGATTTTACAAAATTTCTGAAGTTATCAGCGCTCATCACATCAATATCGTCTGTTTTATTACTGATGGAGAATGTTCCGTTGTAATTGATTTTCGCTTTACCGGAACTTCCTTTTTTGGTAGTAATGATAATAACTCCATTTGAAGCACGAGAACCATAAATCGCGGCAGCAGAAGCGTCTTTCAATACAGAGAAACTCTCGATATCATTAGGATTGACTGATGCCAACGGATTGGCCATACCATTTATAGATGTTGTATTGTCTACCGGTACACCGTCGATAACAATCAGAGGGTCGTTGCTGGCTTTCATCGAAGAGCCTCCACGAATACGTATTTTAGCTGCTGAGCCGGGGGCACCACCGTCTGTGACAACACTTACACCAGGGGCTTTACCTATAAGCAGGTCAGAGGCTGATGTTGCCATCCCTTTAGCCAGGGAATTGGCCGAGATGGCTGTTACAGAACCTGTAAGGTCTTCTTTCTTTACGCTACCATAACCGATTATTACCACTTCTTTCAGTAGTTCGGCATCTTCGCTCAGCACCACGTCGATAGATGTTCTTCCGGCAATCTGTATTTCCTGTGAGGTGAAACCAACATATGAGAACACCAGTGTTCCGTTTTCCGGTGCTTTAAGTTCATAATTTCCATCCAAATCGGTAACAGTACCTGTCGTTGTGCCTTTAACAACAACACTACCACTAATGATAGGTTCGCCATTGCTGTCTTTCACATTTCCTTTTACTGTAATAGTGCCACTTTGGGCATGCATACTTGATGACAAAGTGATTATTCCTAACATAATAATCAGGAATACTTTTGCGCATCTGTTCTTTCTCTTTCTTTCCATGCGAAATAATATTAAGGATTAACTTTAATTAATATTGATTTATTTTATAAATTGATTTGTATATAGAGCTGATCCGGTTGTCAATCTGGTTATCAAGAAATCGCTTTTTTATAGGTATACGCATAAATAGCTTAGCCCCAAATAGTCTGTTTCGCTATTTGAGGTAAAGTATATTGTTTTGTAAAAAAGTTAGTCTCTCTCTCTCTCTCTCTCTCTCTCTCTCTCTCTCTCTCTCTCTCTCTCTCTAACAAAATA
>QMCD01003269.1_pt1 | contig 17272 bp, 13 predicted proteins | sample 1821841 | NCBI WGS metagenome assembly QMCD01 (sample SAMN01991225, study PRJNA193472) | Termite gut metagenome, whole genome shotgun sequencing project. | isolation source: worker | host: Macrotermes natalensis
CCCAATTGGTTAAATATTGTTCGATAATGGGTGTATATTCATCGCCGTAAAGGACGGTCAGTTCAAATAATTTTTTGGCAAAATTCAAATCCTCCGAATTGATAAATTGGTCTTCCGAAAGTAAAATTTCGGTGTTTTCTTCGGTGTTTTTCAACGATTTCAGCAACCAAAATGCAACATTCTCAAAATCGTCTGCCCAAAACAAACTTTGCTCTTCAAAATAATGGTACAAATTAGAATTATTACTGATTTTTCGTTTAAGAAAGCTGCAAATAAATGCTTTGTCATTTTCATACGAAGAAACCGAATCATTCATATAAGCCTCGTATGATGCGGATTTCAGCATAATCTGATAAAGACTGCGAATCAATTCCTCCTGATTTTTCCACGAGATTTTATATTCATTGGATTTCAAAATAAACATCGGATTAGTGCGTAATTGCTCAATAAATCGATTTCTTACAAATCGCAAATTCGGATTTTTTTCCGCTTCGGTTGGAACATGTTTTTGCTTTCCCTCATCAATACGACGTTGTGCAAAGTCGCTCAATTCAATGATTACAGAAGCCAAACGAATGTAGAGTTCATAAAGTTTATGCGCTCCAAATTCGATATTTTTCTCAGCGATGCGAGCATCATCAGCTCCGCCCTGATAGAAAGCATAAAGTGTTTGTAAAGTTTTTTCTCGAAGGAATCGACGATTTAGCATGTTTTTTTAGTGTTCAATCTGCAAAGGTACAAAAAAAATCAGAATTGAGAATGGAAAATTGAGAATTTTTTTGTAACTTTGCAAAAAATCAACCTCGCCCATGAAAAAATAACGCGCAACAGCGCCTCAAAACACATACATAAGAAAAGCGTTAGCTTTCGTCTTGTTTGTTGAAACTTAGACAATTTCATTAGAACCGGGACGAGTAAGGCAAACGCTCACGGGAAACCGTGGGCTTTTACTCGTTAAAGATATTTGGTTCTAAAGGTAGTCTAAGACCTCAACAAACAGAATACGGAATAGAGAGTACTGCTCACGGCTTTTTTTATGTCCGAATTTATCGAAACTATAAACCAATTAAATCAATATTATTATGAAAAAAATTCTATTCACGGCAATCATTGCCGTTGGGGCACAAACCGTTGGGGCACAAGATTTTGTGCCCCAACAGGGACAAACAATTATTTACGTGAAACCCGCCGGTACCGGCGATGGTTCCTCGTGGGCTAATGCCTGCAATTTGGAATGCGTTGTTGGCCATGATGCCGGTGCCCGTAGGGGCGAGGCATGCCTCGCCCCTACAACCAACACGCAAATCTGGGTTCAAAATCAAAAAGGCACCTATTACCCATCCGCCATGCTATCTGTCCCCAATTCCGTAAAAATGTACGGCGGATTTGAGGGCACCGAATCGAATTTGTCGCAACGTGATTCGTTGTCCAATTCTACGATTATTGATGCACGGAAAAATTTCGGTTCAGTCGTTCGGTTAAGTCCCTTTGCGGAACTCAACGGATTTACCATTCAAAACGGAAACTCGCAAAAAAGTCCGCATAAAAACGGCGGCGGTATTTGGGCAGACGATAACTCAATGATTGCAAATTGTAAAATCATTAACAATTCTGCATCTGTCAATGGTGGCGGGCTTTACGCCAAAGGCGCTATTAATATAAAAAATTGTACGATAGAAAACAATACAGCATTAGTCGAAGGTGCAAATGCGCACAGCAACTGCATTTCCGGCTTATCTGCACCAATTATAAATAGTCAACCGAATGCTGTTGCTCAAAGCAAACCGATAGGTACGGCTTTTCCTGCGCTTTCGGTTTCTGTAGCAGGAAGTGCGCCATATTCATATCAATGGTATTCCAATACAGCAAATAACAACACTAGCGGAACACTTATTTCCGGCGCAACAGGCGCGTCTTATACGCCACCCTCTTCAACAACAACGCTCGGAACGTTTTACTACTACTGTAAAATTACGGATTTATCAGGAACTACGGTATCCAATGTAAGTGGTGCACATACGGTTGTTGCCACCGGTTGTGCTTCGGGGACATTTAATTTTGGCACAGTTTCGTTTGTTTCTGTTACTACTCGAACGATTACCGGAAATGGGATTACTCAGGTTTGGTCTGATGCAGTTACAGCCACAGGTTGTCAAAAAACAACCTATAACGGAGGCTCTTCCGGTGCTTATAGGCAGGATTGCCGTAAAAATTCCAGTTCGTCTTATGGAGATTTGTTTTCGTGGTGTGCAGTTGTTAAATATGCTTCCACGCTTTGTCCGGCACCTTGGAGAGTTCCTACCAAAGATGATTTTATCAATTTGGATAAGGCCATGGGTGGTACCGGAGTAAACAGAGACGGTGTTTCTTCGGAACTTCCTAAATATGTTGGTATCGGCTCTAATCAATGGGGTGGTGCTTATGGTGGCAACACTAACCCAGCAGGTTCAACAGTCGCTCTGGGTTCATACGCACAGTATTGGTCTCAGACGGAGGCCATTACTGACGCTGGGTATAATTTGCGCTTGATGCCGAGTAGTGGCTACATCTCTCCTCAGTCCAATCATCACAAGTACTATGGGTTCACACTCCGCTGCGTTCGCTAGTAGAGACGGGGCACGCCCCGTCTCTACATAGGTCGTTCCCTGACGGACACTGAGGCTCTCGAAGTGTCGAAGGGAACGTTATCTCAACGGTGGCTTCGAGAGCCTCAGCCACCGGGAATACGACAAGGCATAGCCACTCTTAACTTTTAGTTCTTAGTTCTTAACTTAATGCGTTAACGCTCTCGGTAGTGGTTTGCGTGGCCTGTGGACTTTTTAGGATGGTGGCGAGCATGTACAAGCCTTTCTCGGTAAACGCTTTGGGCGTAACATTAGAGTGTTTAAGATTTTCGAACCGGTCGAAGTTTTCGACCACATCCTGTTTTTCAGCATTTTGCAAATTAAAAACATAGCCTTTCGGAAATTTTTCGAGGTTGTTTTTCAATGCTTCGTTCACTCGCTTAGTCTCCACTCCATAGAGTTCTGCCACATCGCTATCCAAGATAACATTTTGATTTCTAATTACAATGATTTTGCTATTCACATCATTGAAATTCATTAAGTTTTTCATAGTTTTCATTTTTTAATTGTTTAATTGTTTAATTGTTTAATTGTTTAGTTGTTTAATTGTTTAGTTGTTAATTCTTAATTCCTAATTCCTAATTCCTAATTGCCCTCACCTATATAACGTAAAAAAACCGATTTTCGTATAAAAAATTTCTTAAAAAGTGTTAAATTGTTGAAAACTTCCTGCTATTGTTAATAACTCTTTCATATTTGCCACAATTTTTTTGAAAAAATTTGCAAAATCAAAAAAAAAATCGTACCTTTGCACTCAATTATTAAATGAGAAAAAGAATAAATCGTTAAAAATTATGTATTTAACACCAGACGTAAAGAAAAACATTCTTTCTAAACACGGAAAAACCGCCAAAGATACAGGCTCTTCCGAAGGACAAATTGCGTTATTTACGCACCGGATTCAACATTTGTCCGAACACGTTAAGAAAAACAAAAAAGACATGGTTACCAAACGTTCGTTAGTGGGCTTGGTAGGACAACGTCGCAAATTGCTCGATTATTTGAAAGAACGCGATATCAACAGATACCGTGCAATTTTGAAAGAGCTTAATTTGCGTAAATAATTTTTATTGCGAAATAATGTTGAGAAGGGCGCTATTCGTATCTTTTTACGAACGTGCCTTTCTTTATTTGTATAAGATGTAAAAAAAAGAAGAACATGTTAGGAACACAAAAAACCTTTTTACTCCCCGATGGTCGGGAAGTGATGATTGAAACCGGAAAATTGGCGAAACAAGCCGACGGTTCAGTAGTTGTAAAATGCGGCAACACGATGTTGCTCGCAACTGTAGTCAGTAAAAAAGAAGCGGGCGAAAACGTAGATTTCATGCCGCTTACAGTAGATTATCAAGAAAAATATGCAGCCTTGGGGCGTTTTCCGGGCGGTTTTTTCAAACGTGAAGCACGCCCTTCGGAATATGAAATTTTAATTTCCCGATTGATTGACAGAGCGCTTCGTCCGCTGTTTCCGGATAATTATCATGCGGAAACGCAAGTGTTGGTGTATTTGATTTCGGGAGACAAAAATGTGTTGCCCGACCAATTCGCAGCATTGGCGGCATCTGCAGCCTTGTCGGTTTCCGATGTGCCGTTCAACGGACCTATTTCGGAAGTACGTGTAGCCCGCATCAATGGCGAGTTTGTGATTAATCCAACCCTCGACCAAATGGCAAACGCCGATTTGGATTTGATTGTGGCCGCCTCTGAAAAAGACATCAACATGGTGGAAGGCGAGATGAAAGAAGTGTCGGAAGAAGTGATGATTGAAGCGTTGAAAGTTGCACACGAAGCTATTAAAGTTCAATGCCGTGCTCAACGTGAATTGGCCGAAACTGTAGGAAAAACACAGAAACGTGAATATTGTCATGAAAAACATGACGAAGATTTGAAGAAAAAGGTATGGGATTTTTGCTATGAAAAATTTTATGCCGCATCTCGTGAATGTATTGCCAATAAGCAAATTCGTGGCGAAAAAATCAAAGATATTGAAACGCAATTTTTAGCCACCATTTCGGAAGAAGAGGCGGCAGAAAAAGCATTCATGTTAGGCATGTATTTCCACGATTGCCACAAGGAAGCCGTTCGCAACATGGTTTTGAACGAACGTATCCGCTTGGACGGTCGCCAATTAGACGAAATTCGTCCGATTTGGTCGGAAGTTGCTTATCTGCCGTCGGCGCACGGTTCGGCGATTTTTACGCGTGGTGAAACGCAATCGTTGACAACCGTAACATTGGGCACGAAACTTGATGAGCAAATCATTGACGGCGCTGTGATTGAAGGCAAAAACAATTTCTTGCTGCACTATAATTTTCCGTCGTTTTCGACAGGCGAGGCCAAACCGAACCGTGGTACAGGCCGTCGTGAAATCGGACACGGAAACTTGGCTATGCGTGCGCTTAAGCCGATGTTGCCGACAGGCGAAGACAACCCTTACACCATTCGTGTGGTATCCGATATTTTGGAATCCAACGGCTCTTCGTCGATGGCCACGGTTTGTGCAGGAACGCTTGCTTTGATGGATGCCGGTGTGAAAATCAAAAAACCGGTAACCGGTATTGCGATGGGATTGATTACCGATGCAACAGGTAAATGGGCAGTATTATCAGACATTTTGGGCGATGAAGACCATTTGGGCGACATGGATTTCAAGGTGTGTGGAACACGTGACGGAATTACGGCTTGCCAAATGGATATTAAGGTGGACGGCTTGTCATACGAAGTATTGGCGAAAGCCTTGATGCAAGCCAATGCCGGACGTATGCACATTATGAATGAAATCACGAAAACTCTTGCTGAACCCCGCGAAGATTATCGTCCGTTTGTTCCGCGTATTGTGAAAATGACCATTCCGAAAGAGTTCATCGGCGCAGTGATTGGCACAGGCGGTAAAGTTATTCAAGAGATGCAACGTGAAACCGGTACGGAAATTGCGATTGAAGAAGTTGGCGAATTTGGAATCATTGATATTGCAGCGGCAAACAAAGATTCGATTGAAGCTGCCATTGAGCGTATCAAAGGCATTATCGCCGTTCCCGAAGTTGGAACGATATATCAAGGTACGGTGAAAACCATTCAGCCGTTTGGTGCTTTTGTGGAAATTTTACCGGGTAAAGATGCCTTGTTGCACATTTCCGAAATTGATTGGAAACGCTTGGAAACAATGGAAGATTCCGGTTTGAAAGAAGGCGATAGCATCGAAGTAAAATTGGTGGATATCGACAAAAAAACCGGAAAACTCAAGCTGTCCAGTAAAGTGCTTTTGCCTAAACCGGAAGGCTATGTGGAACCCGAACGCAGAGAGCGTCCGCCACGCAGGGACAACGGTTATCGTTCGGATAGAAGAGGCTTTAATCCGTCGGCGCCACAAAAAAGAAGCGAATAAAATAGGAAAATTGAAAAAAAAATCGTATCTTTGCAGATTGGATAAGTCTGAACTATGCGAAAAATTATCATTATATTTATTCTTTGGATGATTGCATCACAGGGATTTGCTCAAGATACGCTTGGGCAAGTCCCTGTTGTTGCTGAACCACCACGCAGTTTGGTGGCTCCTCCAAGGCCTGTTGTAATGTCTCAAGAGAGCTATTTGACACGGCATTTGAAATTTTTTGAAAAACGCACGGAAGTGCCCGATGTTGTTGTAGAGGGAGAAGAATTAGCGCCGATTTTTGAAGGTGTGGATTCGATTTTTCAAGAACGGTTGGAAAGTATCAACACACTTATGCACTTGCCTTATAACGAAAGAGTTCGTGCGTATATCGAAGTGTATATTACTAAAAAACGCAGTCAAACCCGGGTAATGCTGGCGTTATCGAAATATTATTTTCCGATTTTTGAGAAGGAATTGCAGAAACACGGTTTGCCGGAAGAGTTGAAATATCTGGCGATTATTGAATCGGCATTGAATCCTCGCGCACTTTCTCCTGCCGGTGCGGGCGGGCTTTGGCAGTTTATGTATCGTACCGGAAGAATGTACGGATTAAAGGTTGATAAGGAATTGGACGAACGTTTCGATGTGGAAAAAGCAACTGCTGCGGCAGCGCTTTACCTGAAATATTTACATAACTTGTATGACGATTGGACGTTGGCGATTGCTGCTTACAACTGTGGTCCGGGCACTGTAAACAGAGCGATTAAGCGAGCGAAAAATAAGCGCGACTATTGGGAAATTTATAATTATTTGCCTCGCGAAACACGGGGCTATGTGCCTGCTTTTATTGGTGCAACTTATGCGATGACGTATTATCGTGAGCATGGCATCACGCTTTCGGAAACGGATTTTCCGGAAATTTGCGATACATTGGTTGTTGATCGGAAACTTTATTTCGAGAGAATTGCCAAGTTTACGGACGCTCCCATTCAAACAATCCGTGATTATAATCCACAGTATAAAGCGGATATTATTCCGGCGGGCGAACAAGGTCAGTTTATGCTTAAATTACCGGCTAATTATATCCTCAAATTTATTGAGTATAGCGACTCTATTTATGCCAATCCAATTATTGCAAAAGATTCTACGCCAACGGAATTAATCACGGCGAATGAACAGCAAAAAGGACCGCTTTCCAAGATTACATATCGTGTGAAACGTGGTGATAATCTGAGTTTGATTGCTGTTCGCTTTGATGTGAAAGTGGACCAATTAATGGAATGGAATGATTTGCAATCCGATGTTTTGAAAATTAATCAAAGCCTTACGGTTTATACGACCAAAAGCAATGTGCGTGATATGTCGGAAGTTGTAGCCGTTCAAAATGCGGAAAAAGCCAAAGCCGCGGAATTAGCCGCTGCCAATCAGCCTACTCCGAAACCTAAACCTGCGGCGAATCCGCAAGCCCAAAAACCGGCTTCAAACCCTCAACCCAAACAGGCAGCCGCCACTCAAACTAAGCCCGCAACCACTCAAACAAAACCGGCAACAACAACTACTGCTCAATCGAAACCCGCTACAGCACAGGCTAAACCGGCAATGACGACAACAACAACAGCAGTTCCGAAGAAACCGGCAACGCAACAAAACGTTGTTGCTTCGACAACGAGAACAACCAGACCAACTACGGTGGTACCGGCTCGTACTCAAAGTAAACCAACAACGGCGGTTACACCTAAAGCTGCGCCTTCAAAAACAATACCTCTCAAATCGGCAACAGGTAAGATGCAAACCAGCAATGTGGCTGTGCTGCAATCCAAAAATGCGAAGTCGGAAGGCAGCCGTTTTGTGTATTACAGAGTAAGAAGCGGCGAAACGTTATTCTCAATACAACGTAAGCATCCCGGATCAAATATTCAAGAGATTATCAACATGAACAGTTTGCGGGATAACGGAAATAAAATTTATCCTAATCAAGTCTTGAAAATTAGAGTGAATTAGATTGTGAAGCCGTACAAAAATTTCTTGTTCTTCTTGTCAATACTGCTTTTGCTGGCAGCAATCATGTTTTTTTTTGGAGGAAAAAGTTATTCGTTGGGCGAGTATGCGCAATTTCGGATTCCGGAGTTTGATAAAGAAGAACCGGCAGTGGAAATCCGTGAAGTGCCTAAGGTTTATGTGATGAGTGATGCCGAAAAGGCGGCGTTTTTAGCGATAGATTCGTCTGTGCTTGCTTATCCTGAATTGCAGGATTTACCGTATTATCCGTTTGATTACGATAGCGCAGGGCAACATCTGTTAACCTTGCTTTTCGAATATTTGTCAACAACAACGGATACGTCCGACTTGGCTCGAATTTTGCATTACGGCGATTCGCAAATTGAAGGCGATCGGATAACGTCAACAATTCGGCATTATATGCAAGGCTCGTTTGGAGGCTATGGTATGGGTGCTGTTCCGCTGTTTAGTCCGGTAAATGTATCGTCTTATGTTGTTGAAAAATCCGTGAATTGGCAGAAAAAATTTGTAACAGATGAAGTGCCGACTAATGCGTTGAGTGCTTGGATGGGCTATTTGCAGGGCGAAACAAGTGATGTAGCCACAATCAATTTACGAATCTCACCTTATGTTTTATATCCTGAAGCGGGTTATTTTTCGAATATTAGTATTCTGACATTGAATACACAACATCATGAAGATATTAAGGTTTCCGATCGTTTGGAAACCATTTATGATTTGAACAGTCAACGTATCGGAGAGCATTTTTCGTTGCTGAATATTCCGTTTGATACCGCTCGACGGTCGTGCAAAATAAATTTCAATGCTGCGGATTCATCTCATATTTATGGCATTTCGTTGGATTCTAAATATGGGATAGCAGTCGATAATTTACCCATACGCGGTTCGGCCGGCTATATTTTTACACGAAACAAAGCGAGTTTGCTTCAAGAAAGTTTACAACTTTTGAATACCAAATTGGTGCTGTTTCAATTTGGTGTAAATGCTGTGCCGAATGACCCGAGTACGCCCGTCAATTCTAAGGCTCTCGAAAATGCGTTAGTCAAAGAATTGGCGTTTTTTAAGGCATTGATGCCGGACGTGGCGATCATCGTTATTGGTGTTTCGGATAGAGCCTATAAAAATGGCGAAACTTATCAAACAAATCCGAATGTACATCCGGTTAGGGAGGCACAGAAAAATGCTGCAATCCGCACAGGATACGTATTTTGGGATTTATTCTCGGCGATGGGAGGCGAAAATTCAATCGTGGATTGGGTCAATCGAAAACCGTCTTTAGCAGGAAAAGATTACACGCATTTTTCGGCGAAAGGTGCGCAACGTGTGGGAGAACTGTTTTACAAATCGCTAATGATTGAATATTTGAATTATTTGAAACAACAAAAAGAATACGCTCTTGAACAAAAACTGCAAGCCTTGAATGAACAACATCTTTAAATATATCGGAATAGTCTGTATTTTCGCCATGTTTGCACACGTTGGTTGGGCTCAAACATGCGAGTGCCATTATCGTGCTTATCCGTTTTTGCGATGTGAACAAAATAATATCAAACATCAAGGACGTTCGCAGGAAATATTTGATTCGTTTTATAAAAAACTTTCGGATTTGCAACTGCATTCCACAGGACGCTTGAATATTATGCACTTCGGCGATTCGCACATTCAAGCGGATTATTTGCCTAATCGTATGCGGCAGTTGTTGCGTGGCGAACAAACGGCTTGGTCAACAGGAGATAGGGGCGTGATTTTTCCGTATGCAGTAGCACAAATGAATAATCCGCACAGTTATGTGGTGGATTATTCCGGAGAATGGACGAGCCTGCGCGACGGTTCGGTGGATTTGGGATTAACCGGAATGTCCATATCTACGCACGATCCGCTGGCCACATTAAAAATTTCTCAGCCGCAAACAGGCTACACAACGAGCGAGTTCACAATCATTCGTCTGTTTCATTCTATGGGAGAAAATACGCCGAAAATATTGCTGGTTCAATACGAAAATCTGATGTTCCAAATTACCAATGAACGGCAAGGATACACGCTTTTCGGATTAAAAGAACCGATGGACAGTTTGACGATTGTTTTTGATTTTGCAAAGGACCATACGCAGGAGATTTCCATTTATGGCATGAGTTTGGAAACCGGAAATGTCGGTTCAACATATAGTGCACTTGGCGTGAATGGTGCAGATATCAAGGCTTTGCTGAAATGTAATTTGATGGAAAAACAATTGCATGTTCTTGAACCGTCGTTGATTATTTTGTCGTATGGCGTCAATGATGTTTACCAAAATTTTAATCCGCTCGAATTTGAAAATCATTACAACGCCATCATTCAACGGATTCGGAACGAGTTGCCGGATGTGCCGATTTTACTGACAATTCCGGGAGACGCATTAAAAAATAAAACGCAAGAAATTAAAGAATTTCCGGAACTTATCCATAGCATTTACAACGTTGCCAAAGCGAATGATTGCGCCGTTTGGGATTTTTACGAGGTAATGGGCGGGAAAGGCTCTATACATCAATGGTTTCGGGCTAATCTGACCAACGCCGATAAACTTCATCTTATTAAAAAAGGCTATGAACTTCAAGCCGATTTGCTGTTTCAAGCGCTTATTCAAAATCATTTAAATACAATTAAATACAAACCTTAGAACATGTCCGATTTTTTGACATATCTCTCAACAGATCCGTTTCTGTTTACCAATATCAAATTTTGGATATTTTTTGTGCTCGTTTTGGGTGTGTATGCGATTATTTTCCGAAAGAAAAAATTGCGCAATGCGTTTTTGTTTGCAGTCAGTTTGTTTTTTTATTATAAATCCGCAGGGTATTTCTTTGTATTGCTACTGTTTTCAACGGTTACAGACTATTCATTCGGATTGGCTATACATCATTTTCAAACCAAATGGAAACGAAAAATATTTCTTATCTTCTCTTTGGCAACGAATTTATTGGTTTTATCGTATTTCAAATATGCGTATTTTTTTACCGATATTTTCAATCAAATTTTTGGTACAACCTTTGAAACCATTGATTATTTAGCGCATTGGACGAATTTATTAACAGGTTCGCAGTTCGATATAACGGCCATTATTTTACCGGTCGGCGTTTCGTTTTACACGTTTCAAACGATGAGTTACGTGATGGATGTGTATAGACGCAAAGTTAAGCCGATACGAAGTATTATTGATTTCGGGTTTTATGTTACGTTTTTCCCACCATTGGTGGCCGGACCGATTGTTCGTGCAGCAGAATTTGTGCCGCAACTGTATCGAAATTATCAACTTTCGATGCGGGAATTTTCGTTTGCTGCGTTTTTAATTGTGAATGGGTTGGTCAAAAAAATGTTAATCGCCGATTATATTTCAATAAATTTTGTGGATAGAATATTTGAAAATCCCTTGCTCTACACGGGTTTTGAGAATTTGATGGCGGCCTACGGTTACGCTATTCAGATCTATTGTGATTTTTCGGGATACACCGATATTGCTATCGGTACGGCTTTGATTTTAGGCTTTCAACTTCCTATAAATTTTCGTTCGCCTTACAAAGCAAAAAATATTTCCGATTTCTGGAGGCGTTGGCATATCTCGCTTTCGTCGTGGTTAAGAGATTATTTATACATCTCGTTAGGCGGAAATCGACATGGAAAATTTGTGATGTTCATAGCCTTGATGATAACGATGTTGTTGGGCGGTTTGTGGCACGGTGCGGATATGAAATTCGTGATTTGGGGCGGGTTACATGGCCTTGCGTTAGTTATTCATAAAATCTGGTCAACGTGGCTTCCTAATAAAAATCCGAGAAAGAAGCAACCGATTAAAACAGTTATTTCCATATTCCTGACGTTTAATTTCGTTTGTTTTGCGTGGTTGTTTTTCCGTGCGGATTCGATGCAGATCGTCGAGCAAATGCTTTCGCAAATGGTCTATCGAATGCTTGATGCGGATATTTTGACGATAATTACAAACTATTCGGCTGTATTTTCCTTGATGTTATTAGGTTTTGTGATTCATTGGCTGCCGGAAAATATCAAAGAGAATTACCGTCATGCGTTTCACAGAATCCCTATAGTGCTGAAAGTCATTCTGATGGTTTGCGTAATTTTAGGCCTGTATCAAATCAAATCCGCCGACTTGCAGCCGTTTATTTATTTTCAGTTTTAGTAATATCGCTTTATTCAATTTTTTTTCGTATCTTTGTAAAAAAATTAAGCCATGAACGCTATTTTATTACATCCGCAAAATGCCGCGCAAGCCAAACTTTTTCGCGAAACTGCCGAAAAGCAAGGTGTGAAAATGGTCAGCATCCCCAAAAAGATTTTGGAAGATTTTGACGATATGATATTTGGCGCGAAGTTACAAGAATTAAGCAAAAAAGCGAAAGTTGTGAGTCGAGAAAAGGTCATGAAAACATTTGACAAAATAATTAACAGCAAATGAAAGTTGTTTATACTGCTGAATTCGATGAACAACTATCCAATATTAGAGATAAATCTATCGCTAAACGGATATTGAGTGCAATTATAAAATTGGAAAATGCGAATTCTCTCCGCGAAGTAACTAATGTCAAACCTATGGTGGGCTATCCCTCTTTTTATCGTATTAGTTTCAGTAAATACAGAATAGGATTTCAACTTATTGACCAAAATGTGGTTATGTTGTTGGCAGTTGACCACCGCTCCAAGATTTACAAACATTTTCCGAATAATTATGCCTGATTTTTTTGACCTGTTGCCACTGTTGCACAATCGTATACTGGTCTCAAATTGAAAAAAAAACTACCGAATCACCGCACCAAGCTTATCCGTCATCTGTTTCATCATTTTTTCCATCACACCTGTGATTTGTTTTTCGCCAAGCGTTTTTTCAGAGTCTTGCAGAATGAATGAAACGGCGTATGATTTCTTGCCTTCGGGCAATTTGTCGCCTTCGTAAACGTCGAATAAATTTACAGATTGAAGTAATTTCTTCTCAGTATCGTAAGCCACTTTTTCAATGTCCGAAAAAGTTACTTTTTGATCAACCAATAAGGCTAAATCTCTACGAACTTCGGGAAGTTTAGCGATTTCTTTGTATAAAACCGGTTTTTTAGGCAAGGCTTTGAGAAGATCATTCCAAGCAATATCCGCAAAATAAACATCTTGTTTGATGTCAAAATATTTTAATATCGCTTTTGATAATTTCCCGAGAGACGCTACAGCCTTGCCATTCAGAATATAAGATAAGCCTTCGCTAAAATATTCCGGAACATGATTCTCAACTTTGTAGTGATCTAATCGAAGTCTGGAAAAGATTGTGTTTACAAGGCTTTTCAGATAATTGAAATCTACGTTTTGCAAAGGTGTTTGCCAATTTTCGCTGCGTTTGTGTCCGCTGACAAAAACGGCTAATCGTTGGGTCTCCTTGTATTTCTTGGTAACAGGAGCGTCAGGTTCTGCGTTTGGATTTTTTTGATAAACCGTTCCAAGTTCGTATAATTTCAGATCAGAGAGTTGATGATTGCAATTATAAGCAATGCTCGAAAGCCCGCCAAATAAAAGGCTTTGGCGCATCACGTCCAACTCGTTACTCAACGCATTAGTAATGGTAACATTGAGTGTCGAATCAAATCCGAGAATTTTTTCGGTATGCTCGGCTTTCGTCAGAGAGTTGTTCATGATTTCCGAAAAGCCATTGTCCGTAAGGAAATCCGCAATCAGATTATATACTCTTTCACGATCGGGTTTACTTGGATGCGTGAAACTCATTTGTGTGGAACCGGCGTTGGAAATGCGATTATAACCGTAAATTCGCAAAACTTCTTCAATCACGTCCACATCACGATAAACATCTGCTTTATTGGTTGGAATTGTTAAGGTAAGATTCGGAAATTCGCTACTGACGCCAATTTCGAGCGATTGTAGGATGTTCAATACCGATTCTTTCGGAACATCGTTACCGACCAAGCGATTCATTTTTTCGCAAGAAAATTCAACGACTTTAGGTTCGATTTTTTCAGGATAAACATCGACAATTTCAGACGAAATATGTCCACCAGCAACTTCTTTTATCAATAATGCCGCACGTTTCAGAGCATCAATCGTGATGTTCGGATCGGCGCCACGTTCGTAGCGAAACGATGCATCTGTTTTCAAACCGTGTAGTTTCGAGGTTTTGCGAATACTTACAGGATTGAAATACGCACTCTCGATGAAAATAGCGGTTGTTTTTTCCGTAACGCCCGACTTTGCACCGCCGAATACACCTGCGATACACATGCCTTCATCGGCATTGCAAATCATCAATTCGCTGCCGTCGAGTTTGCGATCGACATCGTCCAAGGTCTTGAAAATACTGCCTTTCGGAAGTTTCTTGACAATGATTTTTTGTCCCGAAATCTGCGCAGCATCAAATGCGTGTAGCGGTTGACCGTATTCCATCAAGATGAAATTTGTAACGTCAACAACATTATTAATCGGTCGCAAACCAACCACTTTCAGGCGATTTTTCAACCATTCCGGCGATTCTTTTACTTGAATACCGGACATGGTAATCCCCGAATATCGTGGACAATCTACCGTGTCTTCAACACGAATATCAATCGGAAAATTTGGCTGATCAACTTTGAACTGATCCAAATTCGGATACTTCAAACGTGCATTGCTCAGCGTTTTTGCATTGATGGCTGCAATCACATCTCGTGCCACACCGATATGAGATGTCGCATCGCTACGATTGGGTGTTAGTCCGATTTCAAATACAAAATCCGATTCGATTTTGAAATATTCGGCAGCCGGAGTTCCTACTTGCACCGTAGAATCAAGCACCATAATGCCATCGTGGTTATCACCTAAATTCAATTCATCTTCGGCGCAAATCATACCTTCGGAGACTTGTCCTCGAATCTTGGATTTTTTAATTTCAAAAGATTCGTCTCCGTTATAAATCAGTGTGCCAACCGTTGCAACCGGCACTTTTTGTCCTGCCGCCACATTCGGCGCACCGCAAACAATATGCAGCAATTCCGGTGCTCCAATATCCACGGTTGTTACCTTCAATTTATCCGCATCAGGATGTTTTTCGCAAGTTTTCACTTCGCCAATCACAACACCTTTCAAGCCACCACGAACGGATTCAACGCATTCGATACCTTCTACTTCAAGTCCGCAATCGGTTAAAATAACAGATAATTCCTCAGGTGTTTGTGTAATCTCGGCATAACTTTTCAGCCAATTATAAGATATTTTCATAAATTTATTGTATTCTTAACTATTTAACATTTAATTCTTAATTCCTAATTCGTAATTCGTAATTCCTAATTCTAATATTTAACCGATATCCCAAAATTCAAAAACGAAAGCCCATCCCCCAATTCCGCATAAACAGCCGTGTTTGGCTTGAAATAATAACGTGCGCCCACAAAAATATTGTATCCTAATTTAAATCCGCTGTTGTCGTCAAGTCCCACTAAATTGGAGATATTTGGAGAAAATTGATCGGATAAATAAATGATCCCAAGTCCTATACCACCATATAAATCAATGTTTGTAGGAAAATCATCTTCATAAAATAATTCATGGCAATACAGCGCTACTCGTGGCAAAAAATAGATTTCCGCCCAAGATTCTTTATAGTTAAGATTGGTTACAGGAATTTTATCCTTATGAAAGCCGTAATGAAATCCAAATTCTGCTCCAATACTAAGAAATCCCAAATCCTTGAAAGGTACGGCGCCTCGCTCAATCACCGCATTTGGCGCCGGAAGATGCACGGATTTTTTGAAAGCCTCTTTGTGTATCCAACCTAAACCTAAACCAAAAGAAGCTCTGTTTTCTCCGATCTTAAATGCTTCGTTTTCGGCACAAATAACGTTGAAAAGACTCAAAAAACAAATTATCAAAATGATTTTTTTCATATTAAATATTAAAACAAGAAAATTTTACAAAGATACAAAAAAAAAATGACATAGAAAAATTTCAGATTAGTTCAATATGATTTACAGAACGTTCGTCAAATGGTTTCCGCACACGAATATAATTTTCCGTAAATCCATACATCCAGCCGTTTTGATTATCCGCTTCCCAAAGTACTTTTGAGGGATTGAGCCGATGATGTTTGCAGAAATCGGCGTGTTTGCGTTCGGATAATTGATGCAAACGTTCGCTGCGTTGTTTTTTAACTTCGGCAGAAACTTTTCCGGGCAAATGTATCGCCGGCGTATTCGGACGTTCGGAATACGGAAACACGTGTAAAAACGCCAAAGGCAGAGATTCGATGAATTGGTAAACATCTTCAAAATCATCATCGCTTTCGCCCGGAAAACCAACAATTACATCGGCAGCGATGAAGGCGTGCGGCATGACGGATTTGATTTTTTGCACACGTTCGGCAAACAGTTCACGCACATAGCGGCGTTTCATCAGTTGTAGAATCTTGTTTGAACCGGATTGCAACGGAATATGAAAATGCGGCAAAAATGCTCGTGATTGGGCTACGAAATCAATGATTTCGTCCGTAATCAAATTTGGTTCAATCGATGAGATGCGATAGCGTTCAATATTTTGAACATGGTCTAATGCTTGGATGAGTTGAAAAAAAGTTTCGTTGGTCGATTTTCCAAATTCGCCAATGTTGACGCCGGTTAAAACGATTTCCTTCGTTCCTGTTTTTGCAATTTTTTCAGCGATTTTTATTGTATTTTCGATGGTGTCGTTGCGATTTCGTCCGCGTGCATGCGGGATAGCGCAATAGGTGCAGAAATAATCGCAGCCGTCTTGAATTTTCAAAAAAGTACGTGTCCGATCATCGGAAGAATAGGATGCGACAAAATCGGCGTTTTTCAAATCCGTTAATTCCGGATTCTCATTCTTCAAATAATCCAATAATAAATGTTTATCCGCATTGCCCAACACATAATCGACGCCTTTGATTTTCGCAATTTCCTCAGGATTGACTTGCGAAAAACAACCAACCACTGCGATTTTTGCATTCGGATTTTGCCGAATGGCTTGTCGAATCGCCGTCCTGCACTTCTTTTCGGCCAAAGCAGTAACCGTGCAGGTATTAATCACATAGACGTCCGCAACAGCTTTGAAATCGACTAATTCATAACCATTTTCAACAAATTTACGACCTAAATCCGAAGATTCGGCAAAGTTCAATTTACAACCTAACGTATGAAAAGCAACTGTTTTTTTCATTTTGCAAAGATACAAAATAATTACGAATTAGGGCAGTTAATTTTCAATTCTCAATTTTTTTTCGTATCTT
>QMCD01001100.1_pt1 | contig 17255 bp, 15 predicted proteins | sample 1821841 | NCBI WGS metagenome assembly QMCD01 (sample SAMN01991225, study PRJNA193472) | Termite gut metagenome, whole genome shotgun sequencing project. | isolation source: worker | host: Macrotermes natalensis
TCAATAATTTTTATATAATAATTATTAAAATAATACTTATTGTCGTAAATTAAACCATCGTCAATAAGTGGTAATTGATATTAAATTAAGAATTGACAGGTCTTATTATATGTATTAATATTAAGTTATATGTAATAATAATAGTTTTTATGTAATATTATTTATTTTGTTTATATAATTATAAAAACAATACATATGATTATTCAATTAAGTTCTGCCATGCTATACAAACAAAACAAAATCAAGAATAGGAGGATATTTAAAATGAAAAAATTACTCTCATTATGCCTAGTACTCGTACTCGGCATGTCACTTCTCTCAGGCTGCGGCGGTAGCTCAGACGGAGATACCACCGTCTCCAGTGTTACAGATGATGGTGATACTTCATCTTCCGCTCCCAAGGAAATCATTTATAATCTGATACAGGAACCTCCCGAATTAAATTCGGTTCTTACCACCTCCACCGGTTCCATGGACGTATTGCGGCATGTTATTGACGGACTGACCATCCTAGATCCCAATGACGAAGCTGTACCCGGTATGGCCGAAAGCTGGGAAGTAACCGATGACGGCCTTACCTATACTTTCCACCTTCGCCAAGGCGTGAAATGGAATAATGGCGATGAAGTGACTGCCCATGATTTTATATATGCGTGGGATATGCTATTTAACGGTGATGTGGGCGCTCCGTACGGCGGCACATGGATGCCCCTTATCCTGGGCGCCACCGAAACTCTGACCGGTGAGGCTCCTTCCGCCGATGTGGCCGGCCAGCTGGCAGAGTTGGGCTATGAAAACGGCATCGGCTATAAGGCACTTGACGATTATACCATTCAGATTACCACTACCGGCCCTTATCCCTACTTCTTGTCCGTGCTGGCATTTGGAAATTTTTTACCGATCAATCGCACTATGCATCAGGAATATGGTGACAGTTACGCAAAAGAATTGGAATATCTGGGTACTAACGGTGCTTATAATATGACCTCCTGGACGCATGAGGATGCCATCGTACTAGAAAAAAATCCCGACTACTGGAATGCCGATAATATAAAGATTGACAAGATTACGATGTTGATGATTACGGACGCCACCACCAATTATAATGCTTTTGTTGCCGGCGAGGTCGATGTGACTACTGTCACCGGCAATGTGATACAGCAGGCCAAAGATGACGGTCATGAAGTACTTAGCTTTGGTGACGGCAGTAACTGGTACTTTGAGTTTAACTTAAGGCTGCCCGGTTTGAATAATCCCAAAATCCGCCATGCCCTCACCCTAGGCGTGGATGCCGACCTCTTTATCGAAACGATTGTTCAAAATGACTCAATAGTGGCTTATGCTTTTACTCCCCCCTCTATTGTCGGCGGCAGCCACAATGAGGCCGTTGGGCGCCTGATTGAGCGGTCCACTGATTTCAGTGCCGCCAGAGCCCTTTTAGAAGAAGGCCTTGCCGAAGAAGGAATGACCGCCGCAGACCTTAACTTGACCTTTATCGCCGACGACACAACCCAGGCCACCCTGCAAAGCTCTTATATCCAAGAACAATGGAAAACCAATCTAGGCGTAGATATAGAAATTGAGCAGATGACCTATCAGAACCGGCTTGAGCGGATGCAAAATTTCGATTTCTGTATTGTTTTGGCCGGTTGGGGACCGGATTATAACGACCCCATGACCTTCCTCGATCTGTACACCAGTTATAACGGCAATAACCACGGCGGTTACGCCAATCCGAGGTATGATGACCTCATTGCTCAAGCCAGAGCAGAAAGCGATCCTGTTGCCCGTCAGGATATTTTGGTAGAAGCCGAAATCTTATTGATGGAAGATATGCCCATCGGCCCTCTCTACTTCCGAGCCACAAGCTATGTCATGGCCGAAGGCATCACCGGCGTGGTCCGTACCGCTATGACCAATATTGACTTCCGCTGGGCAGACCGGACATAAACAAATAGTGCCGTAGGAACGGAAGGATGGATCGCTGATGGTAAAATATATAGTAAAAAGAGTTATTTTTGCGCTGCTTACAGTTTCTGCCTTGGTGCTGATTACCTTTCTGATGATGCAGGCGCTTCCCGGTGATCCCTTCATCGGCGACAAGGCAATCAACCCGGTGACGCTAAAGGCCTTATATGTCAAATACGGACTAGATCGTCCGCTCTGGGAGCAGTTTAGTCAGTATTTTACTAATATTTTCCAGGGTGACCTAGGAATATCCATCAAATACAACCGCCCGGTAACCTCCATCATAGCCGAGTCTTTTCCCGCTTCAGCGGAGCTGGGGCTGCGATCACTGGTATTGGCCGTCGTCCTCGGAATCGGCCTGGGGGTTCTGGCGGCGGTCAAGCGAAATACCAAATGGGATACCTCTGCCATGCTAGTCGCCGTGTTCGGCGTATCGGTTCCCAGTTTTATCGTAGGTGCCATGCTTCAATACTTGTTGGCTATTAAACTGCGGGACTGGTTCGGCTACACCCCCTTCCCTGTTATGGGTTGGAAAACCGAAGCTGCGAAATTTATGCCCGCTCTTGCCTTGAGCTTAAGTTCTCTGGCCACAGTGGCGAGACTAATGCGTACCAGTATGCTCGATGTGCTTGGTCAGGACTACATAAAAACCGCAAAGGCAAAAGGTCTGTCACCTGCCGGCATCGTCCGCCGCCATGCCATACGCAACGCCATCCTCCCCGTCATAACGGTATTGGGTCCTATTACTGCCACGGTGCTCACGGGTACCTTTGTGGTGGAAAATATCTTCAATATTCCCGGAATGGGCAAGTTCTTTGTCCGTGCCATTAAGGAAAACGATTATACATTGATAGCCGGCATCACCATTTTCTATGGGGCATTTCTGGTGGCGGCGGTATTCATTGTGGACATCTTGTATGGAATCATCGATCCCCGGATTAAGCTTGCGGAAAATAAGGAATAAAACAGGAGTATAAACATGGTAAAATCAGACTTCAATTGGGTGGGGCCGGATGCCGAAAAACAAGATCTCATCGCCAGACCCAGCATCGGCTACTGGCAGGATGCTATGCGCAGGCTGCGGCAAAACAAAGCGGCGGTAGTGAGCATAGGCGTCTTATTATTTATCATGGCAATGGCCATCATTGTTCCTCTGGTTAGTCCCTATACAATATCCGAGCAACATCTGACACATATGAATCAGGGCTTCTTCAGTATCTGTGAAGGCGATGACGGCACCGAACATTTGCATATCTTCGGAACCGATACATTGGGGAGAGACCTTTTCGTCCGCACCTTCCATGGTGCCCGTACCTCTCTGGTGATTGCCTACTCGGCCGTATTCATCAATCTGGTGATCGGCGTATTCTACGGCTGCATCTGCGGCTATATCGGCGGCACCACCGACCTGATCGGGATGCGCCTGGTAGAGGTGCTAAACGGGATCCCCTATCTGATCATCGTCATCCTGATGATGATGGTTCTCCCCCAGGGCATCTGGACTATGGTGATTGCCTATGGCATCATCGGATGGATCGGGATGGCGCGGATGACCCGTGGGCAGATATTGGCTCTCAAACAAAATGAATTTATCATTGCTGCCAGAGCCCTAGGAGCTTCTTCCCGGCGAATCATCATGCGACACCTAATTCCCAATACATTATCCGTAGTCATCGTCAATATTACGCTATCCATCCCCGGCGCTATTTTTACTGAAGCCTTTTTATCCTACATTGGCATGGGCGTGCCCATCCCAGAAGCATCCTGGGGTACATTGGCACAGGAAGGGGTCAATTATCTCCAGACCTATCCGGAACAGCTTTTTATTCCAGCCTTTTTCATCAGCATTACCATGCTTGCCTTTAATATTCTCGGCGACGGGCTCCGTGATGCTTTCGATCCGAGACTTAGGAGGTAACGGATATATGAACAAGATATTAGACGTGAACGACTTACATGTTTCTTTCGATACCTACGCCGGCGAAGTAAAAGCTGTACGGGGCGTTTCTTTTTACATAGACAAGCGAGAAGTGCTGGCCATCGTCGGCGAATCGGGCTGTGGCAAATCGGTTACCGCTCAGACCCTCATGCGGCTCAATCCCGAACCTCCCGCCCGGATTCCCCATGGAAAGATAATTCTCTGCGGGCACGACATTATCGCCGCCACTGAAAAAGAAATGCAGGCCATCCGCGGCAAAGACGTATCGATGATCTTTCAGGATCCCATGACTTGCTTAAATCCCACCATGCCGGTCGGCAAACAATTGGCGGAAGCCATCCGTCGGCATCAAAATGTCTCCCCCCAAAAAACCGCAGAAAAGGTCATCGAACTGCTGGAACTGGTAAAGATCCCCAATCCCGTCCAGCGGGCCAGACAATATCCTCATGAGTATTCCGGCGGCATGCGCCAAAGAGCTATGATTGCCATGGCCGTTATCTGTAACCCCCAGCTCCTCATTGCCGATGAGCCCACTACTGCCCTAGATGTCACCATTCAGGCCCAAATCATGGATTTATTGGCCGATATCAGGGAAAAAACCGGAACTGCCATCATTCTGATCACTCATGATCTGGGTGTGGTGGCCGGACTAGCCAACCGGGTGGCCGTTATGTACGGTGGCATGATCGCAGAGACCGCTGCCGTGGACGATATCTTTTATCGCAGTGCCCACCCCTACACCACGGCCCTGCTGAACAGTCTGCCCAGTCCCGAAACCGACCGGGGCGCCGAACGCTTAGTATCCATCCCCGGTTCTCCCCCCGATCTCCTTGCTCCTCCTGCTGGCTGCCCCTTTGCCAGCCGCTGCAGCCAGACTATGCGTATCTGCCGTGAGAAAATGCCCCCCTATTTCACCGTCGGCGCCGGACACCAATCCGCCTGCTGGCTGCTCCACTCCGATTGTCCAAAAAGCAATATATATGAAAGGGAGTCTTTAAATGGCTGAAAGATTATTACATACAGAGAAAATAGATAAATACTTTAAGGTGGAAGGTAGCATGCTTAAAGCAGTAAATCAAATATCATTTGACATCTACAAGGGTGAGACCTTTGGCCTCGTAGGTGAATCCGGATGCGGTAAGTCTACGTTGGGCAGGGTACTCATGGGTATCTATCCTCCTACCGGCGGTACCATTACTTATAACGGCGAAACCGTGAACTTCAGAAACGCCAAGACCCGCCGCGATTATGCTAAGAAAGCCCAGATTATCTTTCAGGATCCCTACGCTTCTCTGGATCCCCGTATGACAGTAGGCCATATCATCGGCGAAGGCATGGAAATACATGATATGTATGATAAGCAGCGAAGGAGGGAACGGGTTGTCGAACTCCTGGAACTGGTAGGACTTAATAAAGAACACGCCAACCGCTTTCCTCACGAGTTTTCCGGCGGCCAGCGCCAACGCATCGGCATCGCCAGAGCCCTTGCCGTAGAACCGGAATTTATCGTGTGCGACGAACCCATATCCGCACTAGACGTCTCCATTCAGTCGCAGATCATCAACCTACTGTATGACCTGCAGCAAAAATTCAGCCTCACCTATCTCTTCATCGCCCACGATTTGAATATCGTGAAATATATCAGTGACCGGGTGGGCGTTATGTATCTGGGCAATATAGTGGAACTTGCTTCCAGCGACAACTTATACGGAAACACCCTGCACCCGTATTCTCAGGCTCTTTTATCTTCCGTCCCAATCCCCGATCCGAAACGAGAAGCACAAAAGAAACGTATTATCCTGACAGGAGATGTACCCAGTCCCATCAATACCCCGCCCGGATGTAATTTTGCCGGGCGCTGCCCCAAAGTATGCGATATGTGTCATGAGAAGTCACCCGAGCTTAAAGAAATACAGCCCCATCATTTCGTGGCCTGTCATTTGGTCGGATGAGAATTATATCTAATGATTTCTACAAATCTCGCCGATATAGTAAGACAACCGTCTCAACATGCGGTGAAAGGCAGTTCTTATACTACATAGCGAAAGCATGTAGGGTAGAAGAGGGGTGGGGTAAAAATTTACCCTATCTGATGAGTTACCCCCTAGTTAACTATGCGATGGTATCGGTTTTCAGCCTCAGCCCTTCAACTATGTACTTCTTCAATATCAAATTTAAAGTTTTCAAGGGTGGCGTTTGCATAAGCCCTAATATCAATTCCGGCAACAGTTCCTAATTTGTATAACTCATCCAGTATGAAATAAAAAAAGGTCAGAACCGTTTCTTCCTCTGATGCATGCGACAATACAATCTCAGTGCCTCTTCTGTCAACCAAAAAAGAATGTTTTTTAATAGAACATCCGAGATCTATATTTTTAAATACTTCTACATGTTTCTTAATCGTATCAATTCCAATGGATTCAACCGCCAGTATGCCGCCCAAAATCTTCGTCAATTCTCGTGCCTTGCAATATTTCCCTGCGTTGATAACGCCTCTACTAGAGCGACTAAGTGAACGAACACTCTCAATTTTTTTGTTGGTATAGTCCAATGTTTCCTTGTTAATTTCTGGCTTGGAATCGAATACCGCATACACACTTTCAGCTGTAACAAATTTTTCACCAGCATCTGTTCCAAATATCAAAGGTGTATATAATGCATCGTATATAATGATATCAATTTGATCGCTTACCTGTCCCAATGAATCAAACACAAAACCTTTATCAATTGCGTATTTACATGGTAAAAAGCTCCTGAAAAAATCAATCCATGCGCTTTCACAATGATCTCCTTTTGTCACAGGATGTTCCAATAATATACTTAGTTTACTTTCTAATATTGTCTGTTTTGTTTCAAATAGAGTTTTAATATTCATGATTTTAATCCTTCCATAATTTATGTTATGCACTATACATTCCGGTTCATTCTAATAATTGTTCTAAACAACTCCCGCATGACTACTCTCTCTAGTTCTTTATACTCATTCTTTGAATCTGCCAGTTCTAATGCCTTATAATATCGCTCTTTTTCTGTTGCCTTAAAATAAATAGGAAGCCCCTAAATCCTCAACATCCAGTTTAACATTGCCCTAGAACAGCGACCATTGCCGTCAGATTGTGTCAAGGGTGGAAAAAAGATTATCTTCTTACGAATTTCTTCCTCAATGATTATTAGTAAGAATCTGACTATAAAAAAGTTTTCCTTCTTCGGAAATTCTTATTGGATGATTATCAAATATTCCATCATTAGAATGTATTGTATTTAATATCACTATGAGTTCAAAAATCAAGAAATATTTAAATACTTTGACATCTAAATTTGTATTAGTCCTATCCATATTCTCTCCAAAATTTTCCTCGCAAAGTGTTATAAACAGTTCCAACGCATTTTTATCTTCAAAGGTTTTATTTATAAACATACGATAGCTTATCATATGAAAAATATCCTATGTCGTAACCTTTTTGAGTTTTTGAATCAGTATCGTGCGTTTTTTCATGCAGTTTTATCTTTAAATTCGAATTCTCTCTTATAAGATCAGGATTATCTTTGATTAATTCTGAGTTTTCAAGTATGTCTAACCCTCTTACCCATCCCACTAGATCATATTCTTCCAAAAAATCAGACAATGTTGTATGAATTGCAAGTTTAATATCTTTCTCATCTTCTACGAATCTTACTAGTTTGGACATAACAAGTTTCTTAAATTCTTCATATTTTGTTTTGTAATCTTTTTCAAATACATCAATTTTTAATGCAGCTTTTTTGTGTAAAAATGATTCAGATAGAATAATGGAAAAAATGGGAATAGCTTTTTCTATAGCATATTCATATTCAATTTGCGTATAACTTTTTCCTGTTTTTTTGTCTATGCTTCCATATCTTCCTCCCAATATGAGCATATACGCATCTGCATTTTCTATCCATTTTTTTATTGTTATTAACTGCGATCATTCCCTGCCCTAAAGAGTTCCATTCCTGCAGGAATATGACCAGCATCCAGTATTGCTTGTACTGCTGCTTGACGCTCTGATTGTAGATCTAGGTATGTAGATGAAAAGAATACCTGTAATTTTTTTTCATAACATTACCTCCATTTTTGTTATCACTCATACCAAACAATTTAGTATAGTTATACCTTTTGCCAAAATGTTCATTTTCCTTACCCCACCACGGTAACCGGAAACATATTTCATACCAATCAAACAAAAAACACAGCTACATAACACCCTCAAAATGTCGGAACCCTTTGATTCACTGGGCTTTCTTCTCCAGCAGAACAACCGTCTCAACGTGTGTCGTATGCGGAAACTGATCAGCCCCCCGCACTCTTTGAAGCTCATAACCCCTGTCACAGAGTATCTTCAGATCTCTGGACAGCGTGGCACTGTCACAGCTGATGTATACAATCCTATCCGGTTTCATCTTAACCATAGTTTCCAGACAGGCTTCGTCACATCCCTTCCGGGGCGGATCAACTACGATTACATCGGCGGCAATCCCTTCTTTCTCATATTTCTCCGGAAGTATCTCTTCAGCCTTTCCTTGGAAGAACTCTACATTTTCAATTACGTTAATAAAGGCATTTTTTCTGGCATCTTCGACTGCTTCCGGCACGGTTTCAATGCCGTACACCTGCCCGGCCTGCTCCGCCATAAAAAGCGATATCGTCCCGATGCCACAGTAAATATCCCAAACTACATCCTTCTTAGTAAGACCGGCAAACTCTAGGGCAATACTATAAACTTTTTCTGTTTGCAGGGGATTTACCTGATAAAAAGACAGCGGTGATATCGCGAAGGTAAAACTCCTGCCTGTCAGTACGAAATCTCTGGCTGAATCACGCATATGGATCGTATCGCGGATTATATCCTTGCCCCAGATCGTTTTTATCTCTTTCCCCATGATGACATTACTGCGTTGCTGGTTTATGTTAATTAAAATACCGGTTATGCCCTTCATGCCTTTTAAGGCATCAACCAAGGCCTGCTGCCGCGGCAGTCCTCTGCCGTTGATGACCAGACACACCATGATTTCTCCGCTAGTAAATCCGGTACGGATCAAAATATGGCGGATCAGGCCGGTTCCGTCTTTTTCATCATAAGCGCTGACTCCGTTATTCACCATATACTTTAAAACCGTCTCCAGAATCTCCTGATTCTCTTCCGCCCCTAGGTAACAGTCGGTATTGGCTATGATGCTGTGCGTTCGTCCGGCATAAAAACCGGTTATCAGTCTGCCTTCTTTATCCTTTCCTACGGGATATTGCGCCTTATTCCGGTACCGGAATACGCCCTCTTCTGTGTCCTTTGGCATACCGACGATAGGTTCCAGCACCATGTCCGCTGTCTGGGGGGAGAAACCGCCGATGCGGATCAGATTATTTCTGATCTTATTCTGTTTATATTCCAGCTGCTTCTCATACTGCATCGCCTGAAGACGGCAACCCCCACATTCTTTATGGAAGATACATTTGGGCTCAACACGAAAAGAAGAAGGTGTTACCACCTTCTTAAGCTTTGCATATGCATAATTCTTATGGATTTTCATAATAACGGCTTCTGCTAAGTCACCGATTATAGCATCCTTTATGAAGACGGTGTATCCTTCCACCTTGCCGACACCTTCTCCCTCATGCCCCATATCTTCTATTAAAACTCTTACAATATCATTTTTCTTAAAATCCATTTATATAATACCTTTAAATTAATTAAGGATTCATTAAGGGAAGCCTTGAAATCACTTAAGCAGCGCTCTTTGATATTTTAAAATATCCTCAACCTTCCAAACATGCCGCTACGCGGCACAAAGAATCAGTGAGAAGAACGGCTTTAGACGTTCTTCCGTGTGTAATATAGTAATTCTTAGTCTCTGTACTTTAGAGACTTAGAATTTCTTTACACACTGTTACCTTCAGATTAGACTCAAATAAGCGGTTATACCCTAGCCATCCAGTCTCTTCCGTATTTTCCAGCAGCTCTGTAAAGGTCTGTAGCTTGGCGTCCGTATTATCGGCAAAATTAAGTGCGACAGCTTCGATAAGAGCCGGCTTCTTAGGTGAGCCGTATTCATATTCGCCGTGATGAGCCAAGATACAGTGTTTCAGTTCTGCTGCCAACAGCGCCGGAAAGCCGTCAATCTTCCTGATCCGCTCGCCGACCATCTCACAGCCGATCACGATATGCCCCACAAACTGTCCTTCATCCGTATAATCATTTAAGGGAAAAAGTGACAGCTCCTTTGTCTTACCGATGTCATGACAAAGTGCTGCACTGATCAGCAGATCTCTCTTAAGTACAGAATACACACTGCAATAATAGTCACACATTCTGACCACCGCCAAGGTATGCTGCAGAAGACCCCCGACAAAACCATGGTGAATGCTTTTGGCAGCGGAAGATTTTTTAAAGGCCTGGGAAAATTCTCCGTCATGTATAAAAATATCTTCCATTAGTATTTTGAGGTAGCGGTTATTAAGTCCGCTGATATAGCCTATCAATTTCTTGTACATCTCATCTATATCATAAGGACTTACCGGAAGATAATCAACCGGATTATATTCCTCCTCACGGCATAGGCGGACCCTCTTGACATTTACCTGTAAAGCGCCTTGAAAACTGACGATTTCCCCATATACTTCAATATAATCTAAAACATCAAATTCGCCGATGCCGGCATTGTTGGGATCCCATATCTTGGCATCCAGCGTTCCGGTTTTATCCTGTAGTATGACATTGTCATAAGGTTTTCCGTTTTTTGTTACGGCCGAAGCTTTATATTTGCACAGATAAATATCAAAAACTTTATCCCCGTCACTATAATCCTTTATGTATTTCATCTTGATTCACTCCTATTTTTTTCCACTGCTTCCAACCGCCTATCCCTTTATTCGCTGTGACCAAGCACTACTTCCAGCTCAATCTCACGATAACCTTCCGGTGCTTGTCGCATAACTGTCATCAAGACAGACTGCTCCGGCTTATTTTTGAAAAGGGCATTTATATAATCTTTAAAACCCGATATTTCCTCATCTTCTATCTTGACGATCACATCGCCGCTTTGTATACCCGCGCTCATAGCCGGGGAATCCATCTCTGCTTCCCTGACATAAGCCCCCAACGGAACACCCTGTTCCTCGTGGACTTCCGCAGGAACATCCGTTCCATAAATACCAAGATAGGCTTTTTCCGAGTTATTGCACATGCTGCGGATTAACGGCCCCAATTCTGATATGCCGACGGCACTGGTGATATTTTCTATATCATCACTGTTATAGCTGTTGTCAATGATTCCTACAACCTGTCCCTGCAAATTGACAAAAATACCTTCCGCGCTGATGCTTCCATAAATATCACTCGTAATCAGCTTATAGGACGCATCGGCAAGAGACATTGAACCGGTAGTCGAAGTAATATAACCATAGCAAATAGATTCTACGTTCCCTACTATTCTACCAATGGCGATAATTGGCGTTCCGATTATATTTACTGTAGAAGAATTACCCAATTCCATTACTTTTATCTGATCCCGGGTTTCTTCGCTCAACATTAATTTGGACACGGCAAGTATGGTAAGGCCGGTATCGCGGTTTTTTCTCCTGATTCCTGCCTGATACTGTTTGCCGTCAATAAATGTTACCATGATCGTTTCCGCATTTTCGATAGCATCGGTATGCACCAGTATGTGGTATTCAATGCCGTTATCAAATATAATCGTTCCGGAGGTCTGGTTAACCGTATCATGAGCATTATTAAACCCGTCTATGTCTGATCTAACCCCTGATACCATAACCATCGCCTTTCTTGCTTCTCTGGCGATACCTAACATGGCACTGTTCATAGACATATATTCATCTGTCCCAGCCCGTTGTTTCTCCAGTTGCTTTGTTACTATCTCAACTATGTGAGAATCGTCCATCACTACGGCTTCTGCTTCGGGATTCTCCGCCTGCATCTGCGTTTCATCCACGATCATGTCCTCCGGAAGAATCTCTTCTTCAATCACCTCATCCGGAACCATAAATTCCCGTATTTCCACCTCTTCTTCCGGATAAAGCCGATTACTGATAACCGGTTCGAGAACTAAAAAAGTAAGACAGGCAATCAATCCGAACAAGACCGCCATCATCGCTGTTATCAGCGTTCTCCTTAAAAGCTTCTTTCGATTAAGAGGCCGTTGCTTAATTCTTTCCTTCAAGAAATCAGAATCTTGACTGCCGACATTTTCCTCTTTCATCAATTATCCTTTCAATTAACGGTATTCTCCTAAGAATACGACACCCAGCAAGCCTGGACCAGAGTGTGCCCCGATACTAGGGCCTACCGGCCGAACCAGAAACTTATCATAACCAAGCTTATCGATAATAAGCTGTTTTAAATACAAAGCCTCCTCTTCACAGTCTCCGTGTAAGATACCAATGGCGATCTGCTTGTCCTTCCATTCGCCAAGGCGGTCCGACACATTGTTCACCAAGACATTCATTGATTTTTTTCGTCCCCTTGTTTTTGACAAAGCGACCAGCCCGCCTTCGGCATTAATATGAAGAATAGGCTTTACATCCATCAGCGACCCTACGATTGCCGATGTTTTAGAAAGACGCCCGCCACGATAGAGATGATTTAAGTCATCCACCGTGAAATGTGCGCATATATGCGGTATCAAGCCAACTATTATATCTCTTGTCTCGTCTAGACCTTTGCCTTGCTTTTTTAACTCCAGCGCCTTCATAATCATTATCATTTCTCCCACCGAAGCGGAAAGCGTATCTAGCACCAGTATTTTTGCCTCCGGATGCTTTTCCATAATCTCTTGTGACATCATCACGACATTGCTGCAGCCGCCGCTCAGCGCGGAAGAAAAACTGATATGTAAAATATCCTTCCCCGCTTCGACAAGACTAGTAAATTTTTCTTCTATAACAACAGGGTTACTTGCCATAGTGCCCGCTTTTTTCCCTGCACGCATAGCATCGTAAAATTCCTTAATGCTTAACTCTTTATCCTCTCCATAAATCTCATCCTCAATTGAATAATAGTGGGGAATTACACAAATATCATTTTCAAGAATAAACTCTCCCGGCAAATCAGCATTGCTTTCCGTAGATATGATAAATTCTCTCATTAAATTTGCTCCTTTCCATTTGAAAGTATTTTTATTAATTTATTAAATAAGTATATCATTATATTTGTGCAGGTGCAATAACAACCGCTGCTACCGCTTTCTCTTGTGTAAAACTATGTTTAGTGATAGAATTAGTCTAGTAATTATCTGTGAATTACATGGAGATTATATGAATTATATTGTATTGGACCTAGAATGGAATCAAAGTCATACGGGAAACCATGCGGAAGTAAAAGAGCTTCCGTTTGAGATTATTGATTTAGGCGCTATTAAGCTAAATCAGGAAATGCATATGCTAGATGAATTTAATCAATTGATCAGACCCAGTGTATATGACAAAATGCATCACGTAACCAGCAAAATCATTCATCTCCACATGAAGGATCTGATGAAAGGCCATCCGTTCGAACAGGTAATGAGAGCTTTTTTAGACTGGTGCGGAAATGATATTGTTTTTTGTACGTGGGGCTCTATGGATCTAGTGGAGATTCAGCGGAACATGAGCTATTACGGCATGAATCCGTTAAGCGACCGTCCGATCCGCTATCTGGATGTGCAGAAATTATTCAGTATTGCCTATGAGGACCGTAAAAGCCAACGTTCGCTGGAATATGCCATAGACTATCTAAGTCTGCCCAAAGATATTCCCTTTCACCGGGCATTCAGTGACGCATATTATACAGCTAAAATCCTAACCGCTATGGAACCGGCGGTACTGAAGAATTATTCTTACGATACTTATATCTTGCCGAAAAACAGAGCTGAAGAGATCCATGTGGATTTTGATACCTATCATAAATATATCTCAGTGGAATTTGCCGATAAGTCAGCCGCATTGACCGATCGCGAAGTGCTTAGCACTCGCTGTTATCTCTGTGCAGGAAAGAAGAACCTGAAAAGAAAAGTCCGCTGGTTTTCCAATAACGGCAAGCACTACTATTGTGTTTCCCTGTGCCCCATCCATGGCTACATGAAATCAAAGATCCGGATAAAGAAAACCCAAACCAACGGTGTCTATGTAATAAAGACTTCGAAATTTATATCTGAGGAAGATTTCATTGAGATACAATCTAAAAAAGATAGTATGAAAAAACCGCGCCGACATAAGAAAAAGAAATAAGTCAAAAAACTTCGCTTAATAATGGGAATTTTTATAATCAAATTGCCGTCTCTTTTTCCTTTTCTTGGTATTTCTCCTTCCATAAAACCATCGCAAGAAAAGCCGTCCCCGTCCATGCCGCCTTCGATATCTTCTTCTATTGAAATGATAATTCTGGACAGAGGCACGAATAATAAAAAATATTATAGCTATTGCGGCTATTGCCAGAATCGAGAAGATCACATTTTTCACGTTAACAAAGATAATTCTCCCGGCCTCATTATCTTCGGTCACTTGAAGATCATTGGAGGAATCCGCTGTTTCATTTATATTATTATCCACGGCATTGCCGAGAGAGGCTTCCGTACGCTGAGACTCTGCAGCATCCGATGATACGGTTATTTCCGGTGAATCAGCGGCACCAGGAACGATTTGACGGTCAAATTCATATGTGGCGCGGTTTTCCGTGGCAAAATCAATTGTTGCCTTACCTACGAAAGCACCATGATAAGAATAATTAATCTCCGCTACAGACGTTTCATCATCTAATAGATAGGATATCTCTGAAGTAAGGTTATGAAAATCGGTTGTCTTAGGCATAATCAGATAGCTGTCCTGATTTAAGGAAAGCATGGGGCTGGAATCCCCGAAAACATCATTTCCGGTACTAAAAAAGCTTGAATTGTCCATAATGTATTGGGTTTCATTTTCCGATACATTGACTATCTGAAAATTACTGAATCCATAGTCGAATAATTTCACCGTATCATTAAACTGTTCTGGAGATTCTTCCTTCAAAATTACACAAATCAGCTTCATCCCGTTTTTTTCGGCACAGGTCACCAAAGTCTGACGGCAGATATCAGTATAGCCGGTTTTGCCGCCGATGACATTTTCACATTCAATTTCACCGGATATCAGTTTATGTTTGTTATTAGTAACAAAGTCATCCGGCTGAGTCGCAGTTGGCGTGAAATGATAGGATGTTGTATTGGATATCTTAATTAATAATTCATTGCGGAAAAAAGCACTGGCAATCAGAGCCAAGTCGTAAGCCGTCGTATAATGGTTATCATCATATAACCCGTGGGCATTGACAAAATTAGTATTTTTGCAGCCCAGTTCCAGAGCTTTGGCCGTCATCATATCGGCAAAAGTATCCATATCGCCCCCGACATGTTCGCCGATCGCATTGGCCACTTCATTGGCCGAACCGACCATAATACCGTAAAGCGCCTGCTCCAGAGTCAATGCCTGTCCTACATCCATACCGATATTAGAGCTGCCTCTTTCAATACTGACAGCATCATGAGAAAAATAAACCATGTCGTTCAAGCTACTGTTCTCCACCGCCAACAGAGCCGTCATCAACTTCGTTGTAGATGCGGGGTACTGTTTCTTATCAATATTCTTTGCATATAGGATAACTCCGGTATCGGCTTCTATTAAAATAGCCGAATCTGCCCCAATAGCCGGACCGGAAGGCCAGTTTTCGATATTATTGGTCTGAATAGGCAATGACTTACGCGCTTCAGCCGCCTCCATCAGCTCCTCTAAAGAAGCGGCGGAAACTGAAACAGCGGAACAGAGAAAAGTACTGATTATCATATATATCAATAATAGCGACCGGATGATTTTCTTTAATTGCATAAAAATAATTCTCCATGTATTCCTGACTTAATATCTACATAATAATTAATATAATACACTATTTTTAGCAAAACTCAAATAGCTTTTTCTGCTATATGTTATTAATGCTGTAATATATGTTTTTAATGGTAATTTTTGATAGAAATATTTACTTTAGAAATCTATGGCTTTAATTATTTATATGGATGATGTAAAATAATAATAATGCAAAGAATAAAGAGGTTGCCTATGCGATTACGTAACGTAACAGGTTCGGAGGAGCTAATTGCCAAAAGTATTTATGTCTGTAACCAGCCGGAAACATACCGGGGAAATTGGAATAGTTTTTTTAAGAATGAGAATCCTATACATATTGAGATCGGCATGGGAAAAGGGAAGTTTATTACTGAAATGGCAAAACGGCATCCTGATATCAATTATATCGGGATCGAAAAGTATTCCAGCGTTCTATGCCGGGCCGTACAGAAACTGGAACAAAGCGAGTTAGCAAAATCAGATATCGCATCGGACATGGTATCAAGCCAGATATCAGACAAGGCTGAACTAAAGAACCTGGTTTTGATCTGTACAGATGCCTTTGATATTGCCAATATATTCGGTCAAGGCGAGGTTGACAGGATTTATTTAAACTTCTCCGATCCGTGGCCGAAAGAAAGACATTCTGATAGGAGGCTGACCTCTCACAGTTTTTTAGACTTGTATAAGACAATATTAAACGAAACAGGACGTTTAGAGTTTAAAACCGATAACGAATCTTTATTTCGCTTTGGGCTGAACGAACTGCTGCCTTCAGATTGGATAAAAGAAGCGGTTACTTTTGACCTGCACCGCGATCCGAACATGGCAACCGGTAATGTGACAACAGAATATGAGGAAAAATTTTCTGCAATGGGTAAGCCTATCTTTAAATTTGTCGCTTCAAAGCATCACAGTGAATACCATGGCGAGAGAAAAAACCCGTTATCAAAAAATACCATGGGCAATAAGGAGAATGAAGTAAACTACAATAAAAGGAGTATTGATATGGAACTAATGATTAAAGAAGATAATTTTCAAAAGGAGGTGCTGGAAAGCGACATCCCAGTATTGGTGGACTTTTATGCTGACTGGTGCGGCCCCTGTAAAATGATGGCGCCAGTGATCGCCGGATTGGCTAAAGACTATACCGGCAGATGTAAGATAGCAAAGTGTAATATCGACGATGAGATGGAATTGGCCGGCCGCTATCGCGTCCTATCCATACCTACCATAATAATATTTAAAAATGGTAAGCCGGAAAATATTATCGTCGGTGCCGTATCTAAAAAAGAACTGGTAGAAAAACTTGAACAGGCTCTGGGGTAGTTCCAAAGCCTGTTTTTGGGCATAAAACAGAATTAATTTGGCTGTCCGAGAAGCCGATGAATGGCGGCCTGAGGGATAGCCTATAAAATAAATCGCCAGTAACTATGGCGGAAATACGGCATTTATCAAAGTGCCGGT
>QMCD01001713.1_pt1 | contig 17249 bp, 11 predicted proteins | sample 1821841 | NCBI WGS metagenome assembly QMCD01 (sample SAMN01991225, study PRJNA193472) | Termite gut metagenome, whole genome shotgun sequencing project. | isolation source: worker | host: Macrotermes natalensis
CTTGATATCCAAGTATCGTCCACTCAACTACTTGCGGATCGGAAACGAATCATAGGAAATCCAACAAGTCTTGTCAACACTAATCGGTCACAAGGAAATCATGTCTTTGCGTGAAATCGGAACGAGAATGCGTCGCGTGCATTCATTCTTCATCGACAGGTGAAGTCGTTCGACGACGGCAATCGAGCCGTGCTTGCCGATCGCTCCGAAGCGTTGTTTGATGTTGTTCGCCTTGCACCAAGACTTGAATTCGTCGGCGACGAATTGAACGCCTTGATCGGATATCAGGTACTTCGGTTTCACGCCGTTTTCCGTGCAAATACGCTGCATCGTCGAGATGACCTGATTCGCGGTTGGTTGTCGTTCGAAAACATCGAAGCCCATGATGCGGCGTGAATAGTGGTCGATCACGATCAGGATGTACCACGAATAAGGATGAATTTGCGTCAGCGCATTCGGAGCCCACGGCGTCCAGAGACCGTCCGTCGACGGCACGACGTAACAGCTCCAGGAACCGCATTGTGGCCTGATTTTGTTTTGCTTGTATACCGCAAACGGCCTGAAGCCGTCCCGCGAACAATCGCCTGCCGCTCGAATGATTCGCGCAAATACTTACATTTACAAAAGTTGTGGCAAGCGAGTGCGGCAGGCAGACTTGACCAAATGTCCGTTTGCATCGCGTTTCCAGTATACAGCGCGATCGGCCGGAAGAACCGGCAGTTCTACGGCAGCGCGAACGGCGGCAAGACGGGCGCGGTGCTTCACTCCATACTCGCGAGCGCCCACCGACACGGCTTGAACGAGTACGAATACTTTCTCGACGTGATCGACACTCTCTGCGACCTGCCGTCGCAGGCCGCGATCGGCGATCTTCTGCCCGACCGCTGGAAGCCGACGTCGGCCCGCTGATCATCTTACCCCCTCAGCGCCCCACGTCAACCAATGCGGGACGGGGAACCCTGACACAAATCAAGGCCGCGATTATTGCATCGCAGCCTTGGGATAACCCCTGTTTTGCTCAGCCGGTGCATCGAAGATGCTCATGCCGTGGCGGAACAACGGCTGTGGCAGAATGGGTCACGGCCGGATTCTTTCCACCGTCGCCGCCGCCTCTTTCAGAAAATCGGCAAGCGGGTCAAGCCCTTCGGTAAATTGAGTTTGGAGAAATACATCGACCGCTTCCTTGGTCATCCATTCCCCCCAAATCATCGCTCCGAGGCACAACGCGTTCGCATCGTTGATGGCGCGACACATTTTTGCCGCGAAAACCGACTCGACGCACGCGGCGACGACACCGGGGAAACGATTGGCAATGACCGACATGCCCATTCCGGTTCCGCAAAACAGAATGGCTCGATCAACCTTTTTTTCCTGGAGCATTTTGCAGGCAACGGGGCAACAATCGAAATAGGCGACTTCTTTCGTGGCAGTCGAGCCGACATCGGTAACCTCGTGGCCTTTGTCTTTCAGGTAGGCGACGAGCGCATCCTTGAGAGCGACGGCAAACGGATCGGCGGCAATGACGATTTTCATGGGAACGATTTCATTCATGGTTCCATTCTCCTGGGTCGATGGTGTGGGGGAAGAGGAATCCCGGTCCAAAATCGGGGCCGAAATCGATCGCGCACCGGAAATCGTCCCGAACAACGAAATTCCCGAGGCCGCAACCACGGTCGATTGCAGAAAGTCCCGACGATTCATGGTGTTGGCTCCACGGTTTCCGCTGAAAGATAAAAAACGCACTCTCCGACACCGAAGCCGACCGGGTACGCTCATTCCATCAATACCGGTAATATTCCGGTTTGAACGGACCATCCACGGGAACGCCGAGATAATCGGCCTGCTTCCCGGTCAACTTCGAGAGATGCGCGCTTGCATGGGCCAAATGCAGCCGCGCGACTTCTTCGTCGAGCAATTTGGGAAGCACATGGACACCGATCGGATATTCGCCCGGCTTGGCGTTCCAGAGCGCGATCTGCGCAAGTGTCTGGTTCGTAAAGGAGTTCGACATGACGAAAGACGGATGCCCCGTCGCGCAGCCGAGATTGACCAACCGGCCCTCGGCAAGCAGGATGATCGAATGACCGTCCGGGAAAGTGTATCGATCGACCAACGGCTTGATCCCGACTTTCTTGATGCCGGGAAACACTTCCAGACCGGCGACGTCGATTTCGATATCGAAATGCCCTATGTTGCACACGATCGCGTCGTTTGGCATCCCGGCCATATGTTCGGCCATGATAATGTCGCAGCACCCTGTCGTCGTTACGAAAATATTGCCGAGCGGCACCGCCTCTTCCATCGTCATGACGGCAAACCCTTCCATCGCAGCCTGGAGGGCGCAGATCGGATCGATTTCCGTAACGATCACCCGGGCGCCGTAGAACCGCATCGACTGGGCGCAGCCTTTCCCTACATCGCCGTATCCGGCGACGACAACGCACTTTCCGGCGATCATGACATCGGTGGCCCGCTTGATGCCGTCGGCAAGCGACTCGCGGCAACCGTAGAGGTTGTCGAATTTGCTTTTGGTGACGGAATCATTGACGTTGATCGCCGGCACCTTCAATTCGCCTTTCGCGAACATCTGGTAAAGCCGGTGGACGCCGGTCGTCGTTTCTTCCGACAAGCCTTTGACGCCTCGGATGATTTCGGCGTATTCCGGTTTGTGCAGCATCATCGTCAGGTCACCGCCGTCGTCGAGAATCATATTCAACGGTTTTCCGTCCGGGAAAACGATCGTTTGTTCGATGCACCAATCGAACTCGTCGTCGGTGAGCCCCTTCCATGCGTACACAGGGACGCCGGTCGCCGCAATTGCGGCCGCGGCATGATCTTGCGTTGAAAATTTGTTGCAACTGCTCCACGAAACCTCGGCGCCGAGGGCCGTGAGCGTTTCGATCAGGACGGCGGTTTGAATGGTCATGTGAAGGCAACCGGCGATTCTCGCGCCTTTGAGCGGCTGGTCTTTCGCATGTTTTTTCCGCAGGGCCATGAGCCCCGGCATTTCGTTTTCGGCCAAGGCGATTTCTTTTCGCCCCCAATCGGCCAGCGACATATCGGCGACTTTGTACGGCAAACGTTCTTTTTCTGTCAACATAAACAATCCGCAATGATCCTTTGTTGATGGGGAAGAGGGGGAAAACGAAACAGGCTGCGCCCATATCGGCTTTGGGAAACGACGCTGCCTGAAGGGTAAGCAGGCGGATGAAACGGAAAACTCAACCGGCGATCCGATACGACAAGCCTGATTATACCGACTCTAACGAAAATCGCAATCCCGACCGGCAACGTATACCATAAACGGCCTGAAATCGTTCCCGCGAACAATCGCCTGTCGCTCGAACGATCCGCGTAAATACTTGCATCAACAAAAGTTGTGGCAAGTGAGTGCGGCAAGCAGGCTTGGCCAAACAACCAATTTCACCGCGTTTCCGGTATTTTTGGTACTTGTAATGAAAATGGTGTCCGTCGAAAAAGGGGCCCGGCAGGCTTCCGGCTTGCCGCTACCTACGTGCAGCTATCTGTTTGCCGCTACTTGTCTGCCGATGTATTTTCGGACAAAACAGGATGGCCGGTAAGTCATTTTGGCCTGCCGGAGCCCCTCGTCGCCCAAGTCTTGTTCCCTGTTGATGTAACGACAGCTTTCGGGGAGGGAGGCGACGAAATCCCGGTTCATGAATTGGTAAATCCCCTTATATTGATCGAGTCCTTTTTCAAAATGGACGGCGAAGATTCTTCCTTTGGCGAGATATTCACCCAGACACCAGCCGACGGGCCGATCCTCGATAAAATAAAGTTTCCCCCGCATCCCGAGAACATCGAAAAGCTCCAACGCTTCCCGCGCGGCTGTGTAATCGCCGGCAATCCCCTTTTCTTCCTTCCACTGCTCCAATACGTTGATTGCAAGGGGGATCGACTCCCGGGTCAGTTCCTGTTCCCGGTGAGAATAGGAATTATGGAAGGTGTTGACCAGGTTTCGCTTTTTGTGATACTTTTTGCCGGGCAGCTCCGCCAAATTGCCGCGAAGATAGAGATAATCGAAATTATTCCGATCCTCGGCGAATTCGATGCCGTATTGTTCCAGGCAGGCACGGCAAGGATAAAGTATCGAATCGGAGACGCCCTTCCAATAGTCGTGGTCCTTGAAAAGCCGCGTCAGGACGCACCTGCCCGGCGCCGAACAGGGGGTCATGAAAAACCGTTTCCCGTCATGCCGGCCGGAAATGATGAACGTTTTCTCCCGCACCCGCGAAATTTGATAGTCGTAGCGATTTCGAAACAGGAACAGATTGGAAAACGTGAATTCGGAAACCCCGTCGGGCGTCATGGAAAGATAAGGATGCATTTCCGATCTCAAATCCAACGCGACGGGAGTAAATCCCGGGAATGCCGGTATGGTCATGATGTTCGTTTGGTGCGTGCGGACCGATCCTTGACGAAATTCCACTGGAAGCGTTTAAAATTTCCCGAAGCCGGTCGCGAGCCGCGACGGGCGGTAGGCTCCCGGCTGTGAGTACACGGCGGTTACCCGTGGTTCGACGCCGTACCGGAACGCCCGCCCACCGGAAACAACACTGCCCGGAGGGTAAACGAGCGGTTAAAACGGACGGTGTTTACCAACGACGCAACCGGCTTCGGTATAAACAGGCGGTCGGACGGAAAATTCAGGCGGCTTCGGCATCAAATCGTTCGGTTTTCAACTCAACCGCGATTTGAAATCCTCGTAACCGAATCGACGAACGATTTCGACGGCACCGCCGGGCACTTCGCTGTCGCAAGTGACGATCGACGGCGGATTCAGGCCGTTGAACATCGTGTTTTTACAGATCGTGTATTGCGACATGTCCGCGAACGTGACCCGGTCGCCGATCTTGAGCGGCTTGCGGAACAGGTATTCGCCGATCAAATCGCCCGAAAGACAGGTCTTGCCGCCGATGACGTATTTATACCGGCCCTCTTCGAGCGGGGAATCCGTATCGACAATCTCGACGACGCGCCGGGCTCCGACCAGCTCCGGGGTATACGGCATTTCCAGCACGTCGGGCATGTGCGCCGCGGCCGAGGTGTCCACGATCGCGACGTCGATACTGCTCGGATTCTCGTTGACGTCGAGGACGCTTGAAACCAGGAAGCCCGTGTTGAGAACATGGGCTTCGCCCGGTTCCAAAAAAACTTCGAGCTTGGTCCGTTTGCGGAAATCGGCGATCACGTCGCAAAGCTGATCGACGTCGTAACCGGCCCGGGTGATGTGGTGTCCGCCGCCGAAATTGATCCATTTGAGTTTCTTGAAGTATTTTCCAAAACGCTCCTCGACCAGTTCGAGCGTCCGCACGAGGACGTCGGAACCCTGCTGGCACATCGTGTGGAAATGGAAACCGTCGATCCCCGAGAGGGAAGAAATTTCATGCATCGTTTCGATGCGAATCCCGAACCGGCTACGGCTCGTACAGGGATTGTAAATTTCCGTGAGGACTTCGGAATACTCCGGGTTGATCCGATACCCGCAATGGATTTTCCGTTTTTCCTTGTCGCGAATTTTCTTGATATGCGGATGGAACAATTTGAACTGGGCCTCGGAATTGAAAACGAGATAATCGACCATCGGCAGGACCGATTTGATTTCCTCATCGGCATAGGCGGGCGAATACAGTTGGACGAGCTTGCCGAATTCCTCCCTGCCCAGCCGCACCTCGTTATAACTGCTGGCGGCGACCCCCGCGAGATAGGGGGCCATGTCCTTGAAAGCGCACCATGTCGAGAACGCCTTGAGTGCGAGCAGTATCTTGCATCCGGAACGTTCCTGCACATCCTGCAGGATTTTCATGTTACGGCGGATCAGCGCCCGGTCGATCACGTAGTAGGGGGTGGGAATGTCGAAAACGGTGTAGTCGAACATGGAAATCGTCGGAGTGATGAGGTTGAAAAACAGGCGGGCGACAGGCGGTTTGCAGACGGTCGACGAGCACGGGAGGATCACTCCCGGCCCCTTTCCCCGAACAGGTTCAATCGGCCGTCGTTCTTCCGGTCGCGACGTCGAATTCGGCGACGGCCGGGATCAACATGGCTGCGGTCGTAAATCCGTAGGCAAGCGCGCCGACGGCGAAACCGAGATGCAAATCGCCCAGGAGCAGGCTCGTGATTACATAAAACGTAAACGGAGGGAGCAGGAAGGCCGAGAGCGTGATCGCCTGGGATGGATTGCGGCCGCCCAAGGTGAGGTACAACCCGATCCCGCCGCCGAGCATGAAGGCGAGAAAAGGTTGAAGCTGCGTTTGAAAGGAGCCGCTGAACACGATCATGATCCAGATGCAGGCCGCGACTCCTACGAAAAGAAAGAAGACGATCCCCAGACTCATGGCGGCGGCCGTGCGCGTATTCTCATAATTCATCCCGATATGCAAACCGATCATCGCGACGAACAGGTAAAGGACCGCCAGCGACGCAAGCAGGTAGAACAGGGTCGATCCGTCGATGCCTCTCATCGCGTAAAGGGCGATGCAAAGCGATAGCGGGAGAAGGATGCACCATTTCATGTTGTAAAAGATGCCGCCGAGTTTCCCGAAAACGAATTCCCCGGGCGTGATGTCGCTCACCAAAAGCAGGTCGAACGTTCCGCCGTCGCGTTCCGAAGTGAGCGAAGAAACGGCCTGGGCGTTGACCAGGACGAGTGAAAGAAAAATCAGGGGAACAAGGGGAGCCGCCAACTGCGCGGGACTCGGCGTGATCTGGGTTTGCACGATGGAGTGAAGCGACCAGGCACACATCGCGAAAAACAGCATGTATGCGGCCTGGATCATCCAGATTTTACGCCCGTAGGCCCGTGTCCGCACCTCGCGCCAAAGAATCGGGTTGTCCCAGGCGTGACGGACACGACCGCCGGCGCCATGGGTACGAATGACCTCGGCCTCGTTCGCGACGTTCTCGTTCGTGACGTCCTCGCTCGTAACGGCGCCCTTGACCGCTGGTTCGTCCGCTTTGTCGACGATTCGAGTCGCCTCCCATTCGGCGATCTTGTCGAAGGCGATCGCATCGGCGAGTGTTTCTTCCACGCCCTGCTTGTGAATCCACGTATCCTGTTCGATCGTCGTCGATCGTGTTTCGCGGGAAGGATTCCAGACGCGGACCATGGCGACGGCGATCGCGTTGACAAAGACGGCAAGCAGCCCGGCCGCTGTCAGGTAGGACATGATCGGGGCGAGCCAATTCGTTTCGACGGCGGGATAAGCGGCGTTAAGCGTCGCGGTCCAGGGACTCAGAGCGGCTGCAATCGCCTTTGTCGAAAGGGGGCCCCAATGGGAACCGAGCATGCCTGCGCCGACGGCTTCGAAAAGTCCGATCCAGATCACGAGCAGCAGGAGCGTCGTCGCAAGGGCCTGGAATGTTTTCTCGCGCCACAGGGCGACCATGCTTCCAAGGCTGCCGAAAACGAGAATCGAAAAAAACGTGGTCAGAAAAACGCGGACGACCTGCGGATAGGAAACGCCCCCGAGCAGGACGACCAGCATGAAAACCGGGATCGAAACGAGCAACATCGAAAAGATCGGCAGTAACCCGGCCATCAATTTGCCGAGGACCAATTCCGCGTTCGACATCCGGGTCAAAAGGAGCAGGACCAACGTTTTACGATCCTTTTCCTGCGCCACGGCCCCGGCGGAAAGCATTGCGGCGAAAAAAGTCAGCAGGACGAGCTGGAGCGGGGCGAGCAGCGTGAAAAGCGTTTGCGCAAAACGCGCGAAATCGCCGATGTCCGTTATCAGTTGCGTACCGCTGAAAACGAGCCACGCGGTAACGACCAGGAGCATCAGGACGCCCGCATACAGGCTGCGCAACACGAAGGTCGCCTCGCGGCGCGGGGCGATCGTCAACTCGCGGATGAATACGGGTCCGAACATGGTATACTGGAAACGCGATGAAAACGGACATTTTGGTCAAGCCAGCTTACCGCACTCAATCGATCCAACCTCTTGTGAAACATGAGCTTACGCGTCTTGTCCGAGCGGCAAGCGATTGTTCGCGGGGGGATTTTCACGCCGCCCGAAGTATGACAACGATTACGCCAAATCACGGTCTTCGAACAGGAGCAACGAGACGACGAAGGCGAAGGAACAGAAGAGAAACATGTATAATCCGCATGCGCCGACATAACTCCACGTGATTTCCTTTTCCATCGCGATTGCCGTCTCCATACTGAAGGGATCGAGATTCGGAAGGACGGCGCTGGAGAGATTGGCGACGAAAGCGACCGGGGCAAACTGTCCGACGGAAGATTGAACGATAACCGAAATCAGGTGCCCCAAGAGATAAATCGTTAGCGATATGGTGATGTTCGGCAGCAAGGAAAAACGGGTCGAAACAGCAACGGCGATCGCTCCGAAAAGGCAGGTTTCAAAATAAGCGAGAATCAAGCCCGGCAGGATTTTGCGTACCTGCTCGAAACAATCGATCGCGGAGGGCACTTCTTTCGACATTTCCCGGGCATCATAGACGACCTTGTAGGAAATCGTGTTCAGGAAGAAGATGCCAAGGATTAAAAACAGCGCGGTCACGGCGAGCATGACACCGAGATATTTTCCGGCGATGAACGTCGGCCGACCGACCGGCTTGGAGAGGGCCATGAGCGCCGTTTTACCGTCGAGTTCGTCGGCGATCGAGGAACTGGCAATCCATACGGCAAGGAAGATCGTGAGAAGCCTTATCAGTGTAAGCCCTTCCATGATAAGCAATTTGATGTCATCGCCAAGCGTATTGTAAGGGATGTACGGAAAAAGAAACAGGGCGAACAGCCCGATCAGGACCAGAATCAGGAAGAGGGGCTGGAAAACCGCTTCTTTGGCGGTGACCCAGGCGATCGCGCCGGTTTTCGGCAGGACGGTTCGCATGAGCGCAACCAAGGCGATGAACAAGAGGACAACGCCGAGTGCCGCGATATCGATATATTTCAGGGCGTCGACCCACGGCGGAAGATGAAAGGCGGCCCAAGGAAGCGGCGGTACTGTAAGTGAACCGGTCATGAATCTGTGGATGAAGACAGGGAAATTTCGACGAACACGGAGTCAATTATAATTGAAAACATCCCTCAAGCAAGCGTTTCGTCCAAAAAAACGGGAATCGCGGCAAAGAGATCGCCGAATCAGGAGCGACCGCCGTGTACTCACGGCCGGGCTGTCCGAGGCGAACCACCACGGGAGCCCGCGCGGCTCGCACACGGGCTTCGGTGTATAAACCTTTGATATACGGAACGCCCTACTGCTTTTCGGCATAACCGGGGCAAACTTTTTCGATATTCGGCGTCGTATCCATATCGAATCGTCCCAGCGACCATAAAACGAATTCGCCGACACGACGAACATTTTCCTTATTCCACCAGAATTTGTCGTCATGCCCCTGGGGCGTGTAGGCCACGCGGCCCTTTCCTTCCATGCGAATCCAGCAGAGCGGAAAATCGGCACGACCGTAATGCTTGAGATTCTCCGGATGCGGGAACAATTGTGCCGTTTGCATGGCATAGACGACATGCATGTCGGGATTGAATTCCCTCATCGCATACCATTCGTCGTGGGCGGTGAACTCGCCGTTCAACTTTTTAAGCCAGGGAACTTCGATCGGTTCGACGGCCTTGATCGTCATGAACTGCGAGGGGCCGTGACCGCAAAAACGACCGCCCGACATCGCGACATAGGGATCCCTGCCGTCGATACGGAGTTTGCAGTGCGTGTCCGTGGCGGAATGGATGCCCACGAAGCCCTTGCCGCTCCGTACCGCCGCGATAAGTTTTTTGATACCGTCCTCACTCATCGGACGCATTGTCGGGATTTTTGTGTTCTCGTCCTGCAAGCCGCCGGTCGTATAGAAAACGAAAGCGTCGAATTCGCTCACGTCGCCGTCGAAAATCCGGCCGTCATGGCTTTCAACCAATTCGATGCCATGATCGTTGCAGAACGTTTTCAGCGCGGAACCGGAAATCGTCGTGCCGTCTTCCTGCATTCGGGCCGGCCCGTGCCCTTCGCTGCTGGATCGGGTGAAATGGAGAATTTTCGCTTTTTTGTCCGTTTTTCGTTCCTGAGCGTCCGTCGCGGCGACAAACGTCACGGCTGCAAACAGGGCCGCCGCCAGAGAGAGTAATCGTATTTTCATGTTTTTCGTTGTGCGTGAGTTGAAAGGGTGGGATTGAGACCGAGGACCTTCCACAGGCCCTGTCGTTTTTGATTTGATTGCTGAAAGATTTATACCGCAACCGGGCGTGTGCCGCTACGGATCCGCCCGGTGCGGCACGGACCCGGATTCGGCATAAACACGCTTAACGCCTCGCTTTATACCGCTTGGCCCGCTCGACGTGATTGTTGTCTTTCGATTTTTCGATCACCTTGTCGAGCCACGGTTCGATTTCCGCACGATTGCTCATGTGAAATCCGGTGTCGTTCGCCATGTCGACGACCGCCCTACAGGCTGCCTGTTCGAGTTCCGGGTCGTCGACGTATTTGACGGCGAAACGGAAGACCTCGATGCAACGCGACGGGTCAAGCCGGGTCAAAAGAAAACGCCGATCGTCGACCGATTTGGCAACGCTCATCGCTTTCTCGACATAGGCGAGCTTGTCTTTGGCGGAGCGCCCGTGCGCATCCAATGTCACGATGCGAATATACGACCGTGCCGCCGTCGGGGCCTTGGGATCGCCCGACGCGGATGCGACTTTGTACAGCTCGTCGGCGACGGAAGCGTCGGTCCAATTGCACAACGCCCTGAAAGTCGCCTCCTTAACCGCGGGTTTTCCGGCCCGGTATTGATCCAAAACGAATTGACGGACTTCGGTGCCCCCGATCCGGCCGAGCAACGGGATCAACTGGACCTGCCGGGTTTCGTCGCATTGGGCGATTTCCTCGCAAAGCATTTTTCCCCGACCGTCTTCTTCGCTGTAGCGCGACTCGATCTGGACGATCGCTTTTTCGATCGCATCACGGAACTCCTTTTTTTCCTCGACGAAATAGCGATCCACGAGTGCCGGGATCGACGCTTGCTGTCCGACTTCCGCCAGCGAGCCGATGGATACCCCGCGGATCGTCTCATCGGCGGACTTCAGGCCGCTTTCAAAGGCCGGAACCGCAACCGCGCCTTTGCGCCGGTTGAAAACGTTGAGCAAATCGGCTTTGGCGCCGTTGTCATCCGTTTTTTCGTACGCTTCCAGGAGCATTTTGTCGGCCCCGTCGAAATTCAATCGAACCAGTGAATTGCGCACGGTTTCGCCTAAATCGCCGCCTTCGCGAATCTTCGCCGTCAACAGCGGCACCATCGAGGCGTCGCCGAGAAGGCCGATCGCACGAAAACCGGCAAGGCGGATTTGCGCGTCGCCGTTTTTCGTCATCTCGACGGCAAGCGGCAGGGCACTCCGGTCACGTCGGGCCGCCAACGCGTCCATGAGAAGCGCCTGGGCCTGCGGTTTCAGTTTCGAAAAACGGGTTTGGTAATTCGGGACGTCTGCGATGCTGACATCGACGAGCCAAGGCAAATTCGGCAACATATACTGGCAGGCCGTCGAATCGTCGCTTTCGAGGGATTTGAATATGTCGTCCAGTTGCGGCAGATCGACTTCTTTCCGGGAGGCCCGGTATTTCAGGGCGTTCTGCAAAGCGAGTGTTTTATCGGCGTCGGTTTCTTTGGCCGCCAATTCTTCAAGGACTTTGCCCGCTTGAATATTCGGGATGTTGGCCAGGCTCCAAACGGCCTCGTCGCGAACCGAACGGTCGGCGTCGGCAAAGAATTTTCCGATCAGGGCCGCGTTGTCCCCGTTGTCCAGCCGTCCGAGTTGACGGATCAACCAAAACCGGGCCGAAACGTTCAAGTCGCCTTTTTCGAGCGCGTCCGCCATCAAGCGAATCACCTCGGCTTTACGCTGTTCCCGGCCGGGTGCGCCGGCCTCGAAGCAAAGGGTTTGCCAACCCAGGCGTCCGTTTTCAATCCGACCCGCGTCGTCGGATTGCATGTCGGCGAGACCGGCTTTGAACAATTCGGCGACCGGAGTCGCGTCCTGCGCGTAAATCGTCGCGCCAAAGAACGGTGCGCAAAGGAATAGCGCGCCAAGAAACATTGTCACTGTGTATTTCATGTTATCTCTTCAAAAATTGAGGTGTTTATACACCGAAGCCGGTTGAGTTTTCCGTCCTATCCGCCTGCTTACCTTCGGCAGTGTCGTTTCCGGTGGGCAGGCTCTAAATCGTCGGCTTCGGGAAATTTCAATGGCTTTCAGTTTACCGTGTTCTGGTTTTCGTGCGAAAAGAATACGAGTCCCCGTGTGTCCGGGATCGCCGGCACGGAGTTGTTTTTATTCACGTCCCCCGATCGTCAAACAGTGTCGATCCACGGCGAACGTTTCGGGCGGTCGAGCCACCGGGACGCCTCGGGATCGCCGACGATTTCTTCCTTGACGGGGTCCCATTTGATCGGCCTCCCAAGCCAGTAAACCAGGTTGCCGAGATGGCAGACGGTCGCCGTCCGGTGTGCCGCTTCGATGTTGCGGAACGGTTGTTGGCGCGTTTTGACGCAATAGACGAAATCGCCGAAGATGCCGCGGTCTTCCCAAGGCTTGAACCAACGGTAGCCGGGGATTTCGACCCGGGTTTCGGGTTTGCGGTATTTGCCGATGATCGATTGGTTGCGGGCGCGCATCATCGACCCCTCGGTTCCTTCATAGAGAATGTCGCCGCAATGCGAATGATACATTTTCATGCCGTCCTCGAAAATGTACGTCAAACGTTTTTTGTCGTTCTTTTCGCCGGGCAGGATTTCGACGGGCCCCGTCAGGTGTTTTTGGGTCGCAAACATCGCCGCCCCGAAACGGTGGCAGCCCCAGTCGGTCATGCCGCCGCCGGAATAGTCGCGGAAATCCCGGAATCCGCCGAGAATCAAATTGCGGTGGAAAGGCCGCCACGGAGCCGGGCCGATCCAAAGGTCCCAGTCGACGGTTGTTCCGGCAGGTTGCAGTCGCGTGGCGGACCGCCGCAATCGACGTGGACTTCCTTGATTTCACCGATCGCGCCGCCCCAGAGCAACCGGGGAATATCGCCGTAATCGCCGATCACGCGCTGGGAACCGCCGGAAAAAACGATCCCGTATTTTTTCACGGCGTCGGCCACGCGACGACCTTCCCGGACCGTCAGCGTTTCCGGCTTCTCGCAGTAAACGTCGATTCCTTTTTTCGCCGCCGCGATCGTGATCGTCGAATGCCAATGGTCCGGCGTCGCGATCAACACGGCGTCCAAACCGGGACGTTCGAGCACTTCGCGAAAATCCGCGTACTCGGCACAGTCGACGCTTTTGTATCTGTCCGTAACACGTTTTTTCGCCTCAGCCCGGTGTTCCGGTACGGGATCGCAGACGGCGAGAAATCGAACCTCGTCGTAATTCAAGAGGTTTCCCATATCGCCGCGACCTTGGCCGCCGCAACCGATCAGGGCCATGCCGATCCGCTCGTTGGGCGAGACACGGCCCTCTCTCCCGAGAACCGCCGCAGGAAGGACGAGCGGAGCCGCCACGGCAAGCGACGCCGACGTGATAAACGATCTACGTGATAAACGATTCATGTCTCCTCCGAACAGGGTTGGACGTGACGAAAACGACCTGTGAGAAAAAACGTGACCGGCGGTTTCCCCGACGTTGCCGGGCTCCGCCGTGTCCTGTTTCTGCCGCAGGCTCGCAAAAGATTTTGGACCGAAATACGAGTACCCGCCCCGGGAATTTCAACGGTTTCCAGCACACGGGCAAACGGGGCAAACGAACAAATAACCGAGCGGGTCCCGGCATTGTAACGCCATGCAACGTCAAAATCAAGCAACCGACGTTTTTTCCCACGAGAGCTGAAGTTCGACGTTGCGAACAAAGGATGAGTTTTGAGCGTAAGGACGGAATCGGCAAGATGCCGTTTCCCCGATTTATACTGCGAACGGCGGATAATCCTCCCGCGAACAATCCCGCGCATAACCGCCCGCCGCTCGACCGATCCGTTTAAGCGATTGTCTGGACAGATGTTAAGCGTGAGCAAGTGCGGCAGGCAGACTTGACCGGATGGTCGTTTTCATCGCGTTTCCGGTATGCCCCAAAACAGCAACCGGGCGATCCACGGACGCAACCAGCCGGGAATTTTCACTATTCCCCCGGACAAATGCTCCGTCTTCTCGGCTTTGATTCTCGGCTTTGACAAAAATGAAAACTTGCAACTCTCCTGAAAAAAAGTGGCGGATGCTTGAAAAAAGTTATGATTGCCGTTAGAATGACTCCGCCGGAATAGGATGGAGGATGCGGGCTTTTTGAAAAACGGAACAACGCCGGAAACGTGCGTTCGCATTTGAACCATACGACACGCAGGGACGGTGTGCGTGACGGTCAAGAATTACTTCGCGGGTTCCTATACCGCAAGCCATTGTAATTTCCCGAAGCCGACGATTCGGAAGCTCGCCCACCGGAAACGACACTGCCGAAGGTAAACAGGCGGTTTGACCGGGCTGTGTTTACCAACGACTCAACCGGCTTCGGTATAAAAGGTTGCCCTTGCCCGGTTTTTTATCTGAAGGTCGACATCGTGCCGGTTCGGACTGTTCCCCAAAGCACCTCCACTCTTTATGCGTTAAGCGATCAACCGTTATCGGGCGGAACTTTTGGATTTTCTTATGAGCATTAGAACAAAAATCCTGATTCCCACTGTGGTGCTGACCCTGTTGGTGGCCACGGCGATATTGGCCTCCAATATCGTGCTGTTTTCCAAATTTGTCAACAAAGCGGCGCTGGAGAGGGCCACCGTGGCGTCGAAAGCCCTGTTCAACGACCTTGAAATGCTCAAGATCGAGGCAACCAACGCTTCGTCGAGCATCGCGGAGAGTCCGGCCATCATCGCCGCGGTGGCAAACCGGGACCGCGATGGATTACGGGGCCTGCTGGGCTACCTTCACGGACGGATGGACGGAGGTTTTTGTACGATTACGGACCCGGATGGTAAGGTCATCCTGCGGACACATGAACTGGAAGAATACGGTGATTCCGTAGGATCACAGGCCAACGTTCGTTCGGCGATGGCCGGAAAGGAACGGGCCGTCATCGAACAGGGAACCGTCGTCCGTTTGGCCGTGCGTTCGGGGTCGCCCGTTTTCAACGAACAAGGCTCCGTGATCGGGACGGTCTCCGTCGGGTACCGTTTGGATACCGAGGAATTCGTCGACTCCTACAAAAAACTGCTGGGCTGCGAAGTGAACGTGCTTTTGGGCGATCTGCGCATTGCGACGACCACATTTCAACCGGACGGCTCACGCGCGGTCGGCACGCAGGCGGACCCTCGTGTCAGCGAAGCCGTCTTGTCGGGCAACGAGTATGTCGGAAGAGCCGACATACTGGGCCGCGCGGCTTTTGCCCATTACACCCCACTCATCGGGCCGGACGGTCGACCGATCGGCATGGTGTTTGTCGGGCAATACGTGGATGAAACGGCGAAAACCGTCCAGGGGTTCGTGAGAGGCGGGGCGATCCTGACCTTCCTCCTCCTGGCGGCTTTCATTGCGTTGATCCTTTTCGTCACCAATCGTATCGTAATGCCGATTCATGCGATGACCCGGGCGGCATCCGCGTTGGCGTCCGGCGATACCGACATGGACATCCGGGTGAATACGAAGGACGAAATGCGTCTTCTCGCCGATGCGTTCAACGGCATGATCGAAAACACCCGGCAACAGATTCGGATGATCGAACAGATTGCCGAGGGGAACGTGGACGCATCGGTGGCGGCGTCGTTGAAGATGCGTTCGGAAAAAGATGTCATGAATCGCGCCTTGGAAAAACTCAACGCCACGATCCAGGCCCAGGCGGCCGCGATCCGGGAGGAACATGAGCGCGTCCGATTGATGCTGGATGCCACCCCGCTGGCAATCCGTTTGTGGAACAGGGAATTCAAACTGATCGAATGCAATGAGGCGGCGGTCGAATTTTTCGGGCTGAAAGACAAACAGGAATACCTCGACCGGTATTTTGAGTTGACTCCGGAATACCAGTCCAACGGACAAAAATCAAGCGACCGGGTCATATCGATGGTCGCCGAAACGTTTGAAAAAGGTGCGTGCGTCTATAATTACGAGTACCTGTTTTCGGACGGAACATTGGTCCCTTCGGAAATCACGATGGTGCGCGTCCCGTATGGAGACGATTATGTCGTGGCGTCCTACTCGCGGGATTTGCGCGAACAGCAAAAAATGTTGGCCGAAATCGAACGGCGGGATCATCTGCTCCAAACCGTGAATCAGGTGGCGGATACGCTGCTCCGCGCCGATCCCGATGATTTTTCCGATACGTTGCATCAATGTATGGGGGCGATGTCGCGGGCCATTCGCGCCGACCGCATGTATTTTTTCAAAAATCACACGATTGACGAAAAACTTTATCATACGCAAGTGCATGAATGGGCGGAACACGTTCGGTCGTTTCAGGGCACCGTCGAGAGAACCAACGTTTCCTACGATGATAATACGCCCGCCTTGAAAGACGTGTTGACCCGCGGGGAGTGCTTGCACTGCCTGGTACAAGACCTGCCGACCGCCGAGAGAACATGGATCGGAGGGCAGGGAATCCTGGCTATTTTAATCGTGCCGATATTCATTCAAGACGAATTCTGGGGGTTCGTCGGTTTCGACAACTGCCACAACAAGCGATTGTTCGAGGGAAATGAAGAAGCCATCGTTCGTTCCGGGAGTTTGCTGATCGCCAATGCTCTGCTGAGAAACGAATATTTGCTGGGCATCAAGGAAACTTCCGCTCGGCTGGAAATCGCACTGGTGAACGCGCAGGAGGCTGTCATTGCGAAGCGACGGTTCCTCGCTCACATGAGCCATGAGATCAGGACGCCGCTCAACGCGGTGATCGGCCTGAGCGAGCTGACGATCGGCGAAGAGTATTTGAGCCGGGAAGCGGAAACGAATCTGGAAAGAATCTACAACGCCGGTTCGACGATTCTCAGCATCATCAACGACATTCTCGACATCTCGAAAATCGAATCCGGGAAGTTCGAGATTTGTCCCGTCCAGTACGACATGCCGAGCCTGATCAACGATACCGTGGTACTGAATGTCGTGCGCATCGGGGAGAAAGACATTACTTTCAAGCTCGACGTGGACGCCGGCTTGCCGTCGATTCTGTTCGGCGACGATCTGCGTATCAAACAGGTATTCAACAATCTGCTTTCCAACGCATTCAAGTATACCCACTCCGGCGTCGTGGAG
>QMCD01001183.1_pt1 | contig 17246 bp, 9 predicted proteins | sample 1821841 | NCBI WGS metagenome assembly QMCD01 (sample SAMN01991225, study PRJNA193472) | Termite gut metagenome, whole genome shotgun sequencing project. | isolation source: worker | host: Macrotermes natalensis
AAGGCGAAGTGTATGCCTCGCCATAACGCTCTGAACAAACAGCATTGCACCATTTTACCACTTCACCATTGCACCATTAATTCTAAACTCACGTTTTTGTAGTACTGTCAACATTTGGTGCCCCCGAACTCATGTTATCTCCCCGAAGAGGTGCACTAAAAAAGGGCTGCCGGGAGGCAGCCCAAATTGAATTATGAAAAGATTTTTAACGTATACTTATTATTTAACATTCATCCGCTTAACTATGCGATGACCTTTGTATTCCATACTGTAGAAATAGATGCCCGAAGCATAGTCTGACAGATTTAATTCTATCTGATGCTCTCCTAACGGAACATTTTCTACCTTATTGTATAAAATTTGACCACTCACACTGTGAATCTGGAAGATTATTTCTCCATCCTGTGGAATATGGTAGTTGATTATCGTATTAGCTTTGGCAGGATTCGGGATATTTTGCTCCATCGTGAAGGAAACTCCTGCTCTTTCCACAATATGTACGTCTGATGTCGTTTCCCGAACCATTGTCATCGTATCGTTGCCTGTATAATTATCTTTTTGCTCAATAAAGACAGTCAAATGATACTTTGTCACCTCAGGTACCCTGTAGCTTTCGCTAAAGGTAAAAGGATATTCCATTCCCCCACTAACGGATGAAATGTATTCACTGACAGGATCTGCTATCGGATTGCCGTTAGTATCTGTCAGCAATAAACTGATCTCAACATTATTATATGGCGATGTCCCAAGACTTCTGCTTTTAACACTCACCGATACCTCAACCAAACTATTAACAGTGTCTACCGTATTGTTTTGCGGGCTGCTAATATCTACAATATACAAATCATTTATATCTACTTCTTCCTGTGCATAGAAATTTGCATTGAACAGTATGGAATCACACATCAAATACCCGTGCACTTAATTACGACTCCATGGAACAATATAGGCTGAATCAAAAGTGAAGTCAGCGCTGTCATTAGGCTGCAAATTCAAATTGAAGGTATCACTTGCATTAAAAGTATAGTCTCCCTCATCCGATGTAATCGTTAATATCAAGCCGATGTCGGACAATTCCATATTGCCGGTATTTTTAATAGTAACTTTCTGGGAATGCTCAAATCCGGCTTTTGCCAAATCACTGCCGCTTAGCTTTTCTATCCCTATGGCAAATTGGGGATTGATTTCAAGGATTCTGTGCGTAATATCATCCGATGGATCATCGTCAAGGGGATCCATTATTGAAGCAGTAATATCATAGGTTCCTGATTTATTAAAATTCATCGTGCTTATTGTGATGGTATCCCTGTTTTTCGGAGATAGTGTTCCATTGTTCAAATCATAAACAACATCATCCTGTGTGTTTACCCTCAAGTTAATTCTTGTCGGCGTTTTTGAAAAGTTAATATTTTGTGATGAAGGATTAGATAGCACCACTTTAACTTCTTTATTCTCCAAATCACATACAGAAAACGGTGAGATTAAAATGGTATCCAATGCAAGATTCTGGTAAGCATATAAATAAATTCTGTCTATATATTGGGCTTCGTAGTAAGACATGGATTCAAAAAGAATAACCAGACATGCTTTCGTTGTAAATGCAGACAAATCAATATCGTATTGTCTCCATCCGTAAGCCGTGTCCTGTCTCTTTAGCTGTTTGAGCAACTGCTCGTTTGCACCTCCATCGAAAGTAACTTTTATATCGGTATAATCATTACCGGCAACAGTATCGTGGAAATACCAAAACGACAACATGGGTTGAGCTACTCCATACATGTCTATTTGCCCTGTATATAGCTGCGAAACGGCGCCAAAATCTCCGGCAAAGCGAAGCATTCCGGTTCCAAATTCAGAAGCAACAACAGAATCTTTTCCATCTCCTTTTTCCTGTATAATTTCCCAAGTTGCAGCAGTATTCATTCCTCTGGATTTAAAATTTGAAGAAAGATCAGGAAGGCTGAAATTATCATCAACAGGCATACCTATTTTGTTTATGACAAAAGAAGCAGCATATAGTGTATCATCGTAGGGAATGCTATCCACCGAACTACTTACCCATACTTTTATATCATAACTTCCGGCATACATAACAGGCACTGCCGGTGCAATTTCAAAAGCATCTTTTTTCCCAGACAATAAGGTTCCGGCAGTTATTTTCCTGGTATATACGGTGTCCTGTCCTATAGGATTAATAATTCTTGCACTTACATCTATGGGGGTTTGCATGAAGTCGTAGTCTTTTTTCCCCAGGTTTGTTACAACAATTTCTACAGGACTGTAATTATCTATACACAGTTCAGCCGTATCGTTTACAGGTGTTGTCAGAGTGGTAACCGTTAAATTATATCCCGGATATAAATCAGAACCCGGCTGCAACAAGAGTATGATGCAGGGTCTTTCATCACTGATATGCTTGTATGTACTGGGAGGAAATGTTCCCCCATCGCCATATCCCCATACGGAAGTATTTTTCCCCGTTGGGGAAGTTAGAAACGCGGGCACATTAAATGTCCAGCTGCCATCCCGGTTATTACAATATACCAGTAAATTCATGCCGGGCGGCAAATAAAACGGAGTATGCAGATTAAAGGTTAGTAAACCGGAAGTGCTATTTGTATTGGCAGTAGCCTGTCCCCATACCAGAGTTGCTCCATCAGTAAGCGGATCAATATACTCGTCAGATGTATTAACCGAATCCGTAACCGCTTTGAAATAGAAAGATATATTGTCCACTGTAGAAGCTACCGACCCTGTAGTAAAAAAGGAAATACCTGTAATATGTTCACCTTTACGCTCAGGATCTATTTCATGCCACATATAATAATTTCTGGAATAAGAAAAATTAGAGCGGGCGGCATAAGGGTTCTCTCCCGACGAAGAGGTTGTCATTCCTACTATCATAACACTGTCGCGACTTTCGAGAAAGACGATATAGGTAGAATCCATTAACACATAATTATTACCTGCATTATCGGATACCGCCAGCATATAAACCACTTTGCTGTCATAATACTGTTCCGAAATATTTGCTGTCCACATACTCCCGTTTTGTACCATGGAAATGGAGTCGTATAGATGTATTCCATTTGTTATTGTATGAATGTACATTTTAGGCGTAGAAACCGGTAATCCCGAACCTCCGAAACGTACATTCACGTCGAATGATAATTGATGAATAGTATCCGCAACAAAAGGAGCAACAAATTCTGCCAAGGGTTGAATAAGATAGGTTTTGGATATTGTGTCATTCCAATTGATTGTATCACGCAGTCCATTGATGGTTTCTATCCAAACAATCACTTCCGTACTTTGCAGCGCCTGACCTACGGTGAATACACCAACAGGAATATTACGTTGTTCGTATGTTAGCAATGGAGATGTTGTTGTCCAGGAAACCGTCGGTTGTAAATGTCCGTCAATACTCCATCCGAAAGTTATGCTGTCCACATTGCCCGTACTGCTGTTAAGCACATCCACACTTACCGAAACAGATTGATTATAAACAAAACTGTTGCCCAAAGGATATAACTGTCTTGCCTCTAAATCATAACTGGGAAGTGGAAATTCGTATGCTCCCCTAGCCGTAGTCGCTCTTCTATACGTTTTTTCAATATCTTCATTTACCGGTGCTATTGCGGGACAGGACAAAAGCCTGTGAACTTCCATTTTTAAGTCCGTTGACGTATTGATAAAATCAGGAAGCAAATCTTCCGAGTGTATATCTGCCGTCATGTCACGTGTCCAAGCAGCTAAATTGACCCTGTTTGCTCCCGAATATCCTAAATTATTGCCGGAGGAATAATAGTTATTATAATCAAATTGATAAGATATCTGGTTTCCTGCTGATATATTACTCTGTAAATATACTGCATAGGCTCTGTTTGCTGGTCCTCCATTGGCAACCAGCACATTATTTTTTACAGTTCCGCTATAAGTGCGATTGTTATTTGTGAACCAATATAATGCTCTAAATGCATTACTTCCTCCGGGTCCTGTCAGTAAAACAGAATTGTGCAGATAAGTTGTTGTACGAATAGCTTCTATCTGTATTCCATAGGTTGTGGATGCAGATGAATGTAAATAAATTTCATTATTGGCAATAAGTGTTGCATCTATAGAACGGGTTCTTAATCCGCACAGCAGATAGCTTATACCGGAATTATCAGCATGGATTCTATTAGCTGTAATTTCGCAGCTACCCGGTCTGTTGCATCCTTGCACAATATCAATACCATACCAAGTCGTTCCTTGCGAAGAAGAACGGGGAGTAATCCTGTTGTAGCTTATGCTGTTGGGATAAGCATAATTGAGTTGAATACCCGAATAATATTGATTACGTATATCGTTGCTGTCTATAAAAATAGAGGAAATAGCTTTTCTGCCTGTAGTATCGGTTGAAATATAGAAACCGGAATAACCGCCATCCAGCAAACAGTTTTTCACTCTAAGAGTATTTAATTTCTTAGTTGTTTCCTTATTGAAACAGTTGTAGGTATTTGAAGCCGTCAAGTTTCCCAGGATATTACAATTGTTAAACAGTATATTTTCCGTTTCTCCCGTAAAGTTGATAACATGTGTATTGCTGTTTCTTCCGTCTATGGTAATACCGTCAAAGATAATATTGCTTGTATTGTCGAAGATAATGCCTGTGCCTGTCATAGCCTGAATAACGGCACTGTCAGGGTGATTATCATACGAGCTTATGGTCAAAGTGTTTCCCTGTAGATAATCGGCAAAACCGCTCAAGTCCACATTACCATAAATACCCTTTAGCTGTAAAGTAACATCGCCTGCCACACCGCAACTGCGTATCGCATTGAGTGCATCATTCAAATCGGTGAATGTGCCGCCGGTTCCTATCAAATGGCTTCCGCTTAAAACAATATTACACCCAAAAGGAGTGACCGTTAAAGTATCATCCTGCGTATTGACATCTGCTTTGTTATTAGGCATGCTTATCCATACCTGTATTGTATCCTGCTTGCCGGTGCTTGAGATATATGAACCTATGGTCAGAGTATCGGTAAAATCTTCCGGCAATCCGCCTGCTTTTCTATAAGTGGTATCCGAAACAGGGTGTCCGTTTACAGTCCAACTAATCAAGCAGGAATCCAGATTGTTTGTTCCCTTATTCCGTATACGAATCTGTATAGGCGTATTTACACCTGCATTTGCTATCCTGTCAGGATAAACGGCTTCCAGCGCTACCGAATTTGTATCGTCACATTGTATGTCTCCGCCTGCATTCTCTTCAATATAAAATGTGATATTATTACAATAACGATCCAGTGATGGAGAGTAATAAGTACCTGACGGCGATTGCGGGTCTATATCTGAGGAGGAATAGTAACGACCTGATCTTTTCGGATTTGGAGGAGATCCTATATACCACATCAATCCGCTTCCCGTACCTCCGCCATTTTTATCTACTGCTACAACCAGATTATCCGTTCCATTGTAAATAAAAGGAGTTTGCAATTCTATATCATTCCAGCCCGTAGCTGCAAATGTATAGGTACCGGAATAAACCAACGTTAGATCAGAAAAAGGAACAAAATCTGTTTCGGGTGATATACTGGCTTTACTGGTATGCCCCATGTAAACATCAAATGTTTGTGGAGCATTTGCATTGGCTGTAGCAACCTCAAAGGCTAAAGAAGTAATCGCTCCGGCTTTCCCTATGGCTGATGCTAAATATATCTGCTGGCTGTAAGAATATGCTTGGGTCGCATACAGAGGTAAGGCTCCTACTGTAGATCTTCCCAATACAATCCTAACCGTATCTGTAAGCGTACTGCCGCTGCCTTCGCTTGCTGTACAGGGATGTTGGATATAATACGTACCCGCCAGTTCGGCATGGTAGCCTAAGCCATCTATCAGCTTAGCAGTGTAGACTACATTACTGCCAAATACTTTGTGCGGCAACTCGGCAGTCCATAAATCCAAACCCTGGGGCTGCATAATCAAGGTATCATAGTCAGTGCTTTCTTCGTATGTACTTGCCATGTATAAAGATACGGTATTTACCGTATTGCCCGACAAGGAAGTTATTTTTGCCGTTACATTGTGACGTCCCGTACTGTATACCGTATCCTGAGGTACTTCTACAAATTCCATAACAATATCACCGGCACCGTATATTCTTTTGGTTAATGTATCATCATAGGTAGTGCTGTCCGTAACGCCGTTAGGATAACTTACCCATATAGTAATTGTATCAAATCCATACGCTCTGGGATTATAGCTCCCTAACGTAACCTGACGGTTAAAGTCCCAAGATAAAGCAGGAGTCAGATATGCATTGTATTGAACAGGAGTCGTTCCGTTGAGAGAATAAAATACCCTGACCGAATCCAGATTTGCAGAACCTTTGTTTTTGATTGTAGCAATAATCGGAATTTGGGCAATAGGCGATGCGGCAACCGTATCCTTTATATCAATGGAATGAACAGCAACCGAATTACTGCCTTTTACTTCGACAATATCTAAGTTAATTATATATTCCGCTCCAATTGTTGCCTCATTGCCTGCCGTATCTCTTCCGGTAATAGAATAAATCACCTTAGTACTTATCGGATATTGTGGGATAAAAGCTTTCCATAAAGAATCGCCACTAACACTGGTCATAGCAATAGAGTCGTAAGTAAGTCCATTGTTAACCGTCCATTTCAAGTATGGAATCCGGATGGGATGTATTGAAGAAGTCTTTACTTTAGCATGAATATCCCAAGGTCCTACACCATACACCAGATCTTTTCTCAAAGGAGGAATAAATTCCATTACAGGTGGCTTAATTTCATAGATGGACCCAATAAATTCAAAATTATCAATCAGCCACCCGTATGAAGCATTTGAGCCATAAACACGTCCTCGCTTAATGATAAAACGAAATTCTACTTGAGCATAGCCCACTAAATCGGCTAAGTCAACCACTTCTCTTTTCCACCAATCTTGCGCCGGAATTGCTGTGATGTCAGAATCTAACCATTCAGGATAAGAACTTGCAGAAAATCCTCTTCTGAAGTCGACAGCTTCTCCTAAGTAATAATCAATATGAATACGTTTCCATGGTGCCTGACTAATCAATCCGGATTCATCGGTACGGTATTCTATGAAAGCGCTGTCATTGGGAGAAATTTTACAGATGTGGTCAAATCGCAAATAAGCATAGCGGTACATATCTTCGGACAAATCATAAGTCGGAGAGGTAAATGTAATAGAGTCTCCAAGCATAGAAGGTGCTTTCCCATAGTATGAATTGGGCGGACTTACATAATAATCCGTATTGGCATTCCATGCCGTAACAGGCAATTTAGTAAAGGAGACTGTAGAGCCGTCAAAGTCCTCCGTCCAGAGCTGATGCGTTTGCTGAGAATAGATACCATACTGTATCAATAATAAAACGATAAAAGAAATTACTTTTTTCATAATAGTACAATTTAATTTAAAAATTATTTTTGTTATGTCAAAAGTATAATAAAAAGAATTTAAACCAAGGGTCAAAAAAGGGACAGAAAAGGCAAAAAAAAAGACAGTAAATATCATCGGAAAATACAAAGGTATTAAACTTTTTAGGGAAACAGCCTGCAGGATTATCTTAACTTAACGTGTGTTCGGGGTCAATGATACAAGGGGGAAAATGTGCTTATTTGCTTATTTGTACTATCGTTTTGGTCGAGCCTCTTGTAAAAACCTTCGTGTTACTTCGTGCAACCCTTTGTGTTACTTCGTGACTTATTATTTTATTCTTTCACCTGCTTCGCCTTCGGGTGTTTTCATTTCTTATACATGCCGTCCGAGACTTCGGACACACACACTCTCTCTTGCAAAATACTTTCCGAAACCTCGGAAACCTCCACACATGCTTGCAAAATACTTTCCGAAACTTCGGAAACCTCCACGCACTCTTGTAAAGTAGTTTCCGGAACCTCGGAAACCTCCATACATGCTTGCAAAGTACTTTCCGAGACTGCGGAAACCTTCATGCAAAGATGTAGGCATATTTGAAAAGAAAGAAAATCTATTAAACAGATCATACAAGTGATTATTTTCCATAATCAGAACCTATGTTCAAGTGCAAAAGCTACTTAATTCATTACATGCTTTTAGAAAAAATATAATTAGTATTCTTAAAAACAAAAAAAGACGACTCAGTTTGAGTCGTCTCTATCGTGTATAACTTTTAAAAAATTAGTAAGCAACACCTTGAGCGATCATTGCATCGGCAACTTTAATAAAGCCGGCAATGTTAGCACCCTTAACATAGTTGATATATCCTTTTTCAGTGCCATATTTTACACAGTTGTCATGAATATTAACCATGATTCCTTTTAATTTTTCGTCCACTTCTTCAGCCGACCAAGAAAGTTTCATGGCATTTTGAGACATTTCCAATCCTGAAGTAGCAACGCCACCTGCGTTAGCAGCTTTACCGGGGGCAAAACTTATTTTTGCTTTTTGTAAAGCAGTAACTGCATCAGCAGTACAACCCATGTTAGAAACTTCAACAACATACTTAACGCCATTATCAATTAATATCTTGGCATCTTTTTCATCTAATTCGTTTTGAATTGCACAAGGAAGAGCAATGTCAACTTTTGCTTCCCATGATTTCTTACCTGCAAAGAATTTTGCTGATTTGTATTTGTCAGCGAAAGGAGCAACTACATTATTACGTGTTCTATTTAATTCATCCATATAATCAACTTTTTCTCCGGTAATACCTTCTTCATCCAAGATATATCCATCAGGACCTGATATAGCAACAACTTTAGCTCCCAATTCTTCCAATTTGAGCGCAGCTCCCCAAGCCACATTACCAAATCCTGATAAAGCAACACGTTTTCCTTTAAGGGTATCTTTTTGTGCTTTTAACATACCTTGCAAGAAATAAATAGCACCAAAACCTGTAGCTTCAGGACGAATAAGCGAACCACCCCATTCCAAACCTTTGCCTGTCAAAACACCAACATGTTCTCCACGAATACGTTTGTATTGTCCATACATAAACCCTATTTCACGTGCACCAACGCCTATATCTCCAGCAGGAACGTCAGTTTCAGGTCCAACATATTTTTGCAATTCAGTCATGAAAGCCTGACAGAAACGCATAACTTCACCTTCGGATTTTCCGGTTTGGTCAAAATCGGAACCACCTTTACCACCACCCATAGGAAGTGTAGTCAATGAATTTTTGAAAGTTTGTTCAAAAGCCAAAAATTTCATAGCATCTTCGGTTACAGATTTATGGAAACGAATTCCACCTTTGTATGGTCCTATAGCCATGTTATGTTGTACGCGGAATCCACGATTTACTTGAATTTTTCCTTTATCATCTACCCAAGTTACTTTGAATTTAATAATTCTTTCAGGCTCTAAAATTCGTTCAACAATAGCATATTGATCGTATTTTGGATTTTCGTTAACAAAGTCAACAATAGTTTCCAAAACTTCTTTTGCTGCCTGTAAATATAGCGGTTGAGCAGGATTTTTGGCTTCCACATCAGCCATTATTTTTTTAAGATCCATAACTTTTTTTGTTTAAAATAATTTATTAATTTTTTTTATTATTACTGGTTAAATGTCAAAATGACTGTACAAAGATAGTAGATTTTACAGGATTATTTCTCTTTTTGGGAAAATATTTTTAAATAAATAAATAATTGGTAATCTGCATTTTATTTATTAATATCTATATTCACCAGGTTCTTTAGGCTTTTCCATAGAAGGGAAAATGGAGAAAATTTGCATAAGTAATCCTTGTGTTGGTGATTTTGCAGGATAGCTTACTATTTTCCCCTTAGAGTCTATTAAAATTCCAAGAGGAAGAGCATACACTCCATAGGCATCAATAAAGGCATAATTTCCGTCAAAGTGCAGGAACATCCAGTCAAATTCTTTATGGGCACTTACAAAATGATATAGATTTGTTGATTCAAAGTCAAGCATAATACTGACAATCTGGAGACTGTCTTTGTATTTTTCCTGTATGGATTTTAATACTAACATTTCCCGGATACATTCTTCACAATAGGTAGAGAAAAAATGAAGGTAAACATATTTTCCTTTCAAATCACTTAATTTTACAGGAGAATTATATACGTCTTTCAATACAAAATCAGGAGCTTCTGTTTTGTATTTTAACGCTGTAAGATGATTAATCATGTTTTTTGCCATTATCCGGTGCTCTTCAAATTTGGATTCTTTTTCCATTTGCATAAGCAACATCAGAATATTAGTCCGGTTAAACTCATGATCTAATCCGTATAATTCTCCCAATCCTTTAATAAACACCATCTCGCGTATCTTTTCATTGACCAAGGCAGGATCTTTCCCCATCTCATCCAACAACTTATAATAATTCCGTTTATCGTTAATATTTTCGTAAAATACCTTCTTAGGAATTTTTGTCGTACCTGCATATAAATGCCCTTCAAAAAACTGATCAAAAAAATCCATGTACGCTATATTATTATAAAAAACATAGCGACTATCCAAATATTTATCATACAGTTTTTGTTTCTCTTTATGATAATATAACAAATCAATATAGGCTATTTTATATTTTACATACACAGAATAATAATCTATTGCATCATTGTTTATGGGGAATTTATCCGTCAATAAAGAGATTAAACTATCATACGTTGCTTGAGGAATATTTTGGTGTAAAGTATCGGCATAGAGATAAAGGAAAAGGCTATAATACCTGTTAAAACGATTGATTTTATAATTCAATTCACTTGTGTCGGCAGGAATGAATTGCGTATGTATAGTGCTTCCAAATAGTTCCGCATCAATTCGCTTTAATAAGTTTTCATCTGCTGATAATTCTATTTTATAATGTTTTTCCGGTTCGATAAAAATCTGTCCATAAGTAGTGTTGTAAGCAATTATTAATAAAGATGTTTCAATAGCCGGAATTTGAACATTAAAGTAACCGTTTTCATCAACCGGTGCAGTTGCACACAGTACACGATGTTGCAAAAGTAGATCTTTGTAGAAATAAAAACGCAATTCCCCATTCTTGGCAAAAGGAGCATTCCCTTCTATTTGAGCAGGCTTCAAGCAAAAACCAATGGCAACCTGCACAAGGAAGAATAACAGAAAAAGATCCCTTTTGATATTCATTTTCTTATGAACTTAGAGTTTAATATTTGTAATTTATTTCAGCGCTTCCTATTACAAAGTTACTTATTAATATTAATTAGTTGTGTTATTTCTTTTGGCAAAAACGCTGAGATATCGCCTTTATGTTTCAATATATCACGAACAGCGGAAGATGATATTCCGATAAATTCCGGTTCGGTTAACAAAAATATGGTTTCGATGGAAGGATTCAACAGTTTGTTCGCATTGGAAATAGATGACTCCACGCTCCAATCAATATCAGAACGAACTCCCCGTATAATGTAATTAATATTGTTAGCCTTGCAAAAATCCATTGTAAGTCCTTGATATGAGACAATGGAAATGTTTTCTGTTTTTTCAAATGTTTTTTCCAAGAATAACAAACGCTCTTCAATAGAATACATATATTTTTTATCGCTGTTTTCCCCAATTGCAACAACCACATGGTCGAATAGTTTTGCTGCACGCAATACAATGGATTGATGTCCTTTGGTAACAGGATCAAACGAGCCGGGATATAGTGCGGTTTTCATTTTGGATTATTTTTATTTACTGGTTTTCAGATATAACAACGTACCGGTTTGCGGATCTATTTCAAAAGAATAAACATTGGACGGTAACATCAAAACCTGCCCAAACTGTGCAATAGGATATGTCCCGAAACTCTCAACTAAATTTATTCCATTATATATGAAAATAGAATAATATGCAGGATTCCGGTAGTAAAGCCCGGTCTGTTTTTCCTGACTGTTGTTCTGTCTTCTATCAGATGATTGTATATCAAGAAAGGTATTTTTTGCCTTATTTACAGCGTCTTGCATGTCGGATAAATTCAACTGTAAGCTATATTCCATTTGATGAGAGTCTTCTCCTTTTTTTGTTATTCCTTGTTTCTCTGAGAAATAAAATAAAGGAATTGTTATTTTATTTTCCTGTTTTGAAGGAATAACTGTAAATGTATATGTTAATTCCTCTGTTTCGGTAGTTCCGCTAAAAAGAGCCAGGTATCCATTTTCTTTCTGTTTTAGTTCATTGAGCATGAGTTCCAGATTGGAATAATCAGTTTCATGATCACCACTGATAAGTAGCCAATGAGCTTCCCTGATTTTTTTAATTTCATCAATTGCCTCCTGGGCTTGCTGTTGTGTAGGCTTGGAAACAAATCGCTTGGTGATTTGCGGTATTTGAACAATAACAGTGTCTATCATTTGTGGAATATATGTTGTGTCATATTTTTCCATCATGGCATCTGCCGTATAAATATTGAAGCGGTTTTTTGTATATAGATTATTATTGGTAGATGCAGATACTGAGGGTTGCTGAATTTGTTTTGTTGTATTTTGTGTAGCAATACGAGCCGGAACCACTAAGTCTTTATACAAAAGCCTTAGTGAGGTATTATTTGCAGGAACTTCCACATAATAAATTTGCAGTAAATCCAATTGAGATTGAACTGTTAGGTTTATTCCCTTAATTTCATAATGTACTGCATTTTCTTTTACTACAGAAGAAAGTCCGGTTACTTTTCCCGCATAATCCGATAATGGACCTTTGAAAGTACTGTTTTTAATAACTGTAACCGTAACAGTAAAATAATTTTGAGGAAGAGCATAATAAAAATGCTCTTTAATGTTTTTTTTCTTTTTTTCAGAACTTGATGGTTCTGCTTTCATTTGCATCCCCAAGAAAACAAGACAAGAAAGTAAAACAAGCCATACATAATGTGAAAAACAAGTATTTTTCATGTTAAATTTATTCAAACAGATTTATTTACAAAAGTACAAATAATTTGAAACAAAAGATATACCAGATAACGATAATCGAAAATGGAAAATTATGCGGTTAGCTTCTTTTATTTTATCGTGAGTTTGGAATTTACTCATTTGATTAATAGAAGTTACACAAGTTAAATGAAGTTACAGGAAGTTATAATGTTGAAAGCTGAAAGTTAAAAGTTTAAACCATAAACAACTTCATTTGATCCCGAACTCACATTATTATATATTAACTCCGCAAAAGAACAATTAAAAATTACTATTTTTGTAAATCAAGAATGTTTATTAATTATTAGTTTAAAATAAATTAAAAATCAAGATGAAACGTATTTTATTAGTGTTTGCTATTCTTTGTTTTGTAGCAGAAAACAGTCTTTTTGCTCAAAACAAAGAAATAACCTTAGAGGGAATTTGGAAAAATTATCAGTTCATGCCTTCGGGAGTGCCGGGTTTTCAGCCCATGCCAAATGGGGATTTTTATACGGTTACCAATAAAAACGGAATGGATAAACACAGTTTTGCCTCCGGAGAAAAAATAGAGACTTTGGTTAAAAACAGCGATTTACAAACGGCTTCCAAAGATGTTTTGAGTATGGAAAAAGTAAAGTCGTACGATTTTGACAAATCAGAAAAACAGGTCTTGATTGCCGTTGAATTGGAACCTATTTACCGCCGCTCTTCCAAAGCTTATTATTATATATATAGTATAGAAGATAAAACCCTGCAACCTCTTTCCGATACAGCGAAAGGAAAACAAAGTTTTGCCACTTTTTCCAACGACGGTACAAAAATAGCTTTTGTCCGCAACAACAATCTTTTTGTTAAGCATTTAGAAACAAACCAGGAAATACAAATTACAACAGACGGAAAAGAAAACCATATTCTAAACGGTATGGCTGATTGGGTGTATGAGGAAGAATTGAATATGGCGCAGGCATTTAGCTTTTCACCCGATGGAAAGAAAATTGCCTATCTCCGTTTTGATGAACAACGGGTGAAAGAATTTTCCATGACGATTTGGGGAGATCTGTATCCGACGGAATATAAGTTTAAATATCCGAAAGCGGGCGAAGAAAGCTCGTTGGTAGATGTTTATATTTACGATATTGCAACTAATCAAAATACAAAGTTGGACTTGGGAGATAATTCCGATTCTTATTTCCCGCGTACTTATTGGTTGAACAATTCCACTGATTTGCTTTCCTTGAAACTCAATCGTCATCAGAACAAATTGGAGTTTTTCCGCTATAACACTCAAACCAGAAAACAGGATTTGGTTTATACGGACGAAAATCCCTATTGGCTGGACGTTACCGATCAGTATTATTTTCCGGATGATAATCAAACCATGATAGTAACTTCGGAACGCAACGGATTTAATCATATTTATAAAGTTACTTTGGGAGGGAATATTACGCAGTTGACATCAGGGGAATGGGAAGTGGCTGAGATTTCGGCAGTAGATATGAAAAATAAATTGATTTATTATCTTTCCAATGAGTCTTCCGTATTGAATCGTGATTTATATTGTATTGACTTTAATGGTAAAAAGAAAAAAATGCTAACAGACGGAACAGGTTGGAATACTCCTACATTTAGTCCGACTGCTCTCTATTACCGGAATATGTATTCCAATCTCAACACGCCGCCTGTATACGCTATTTATGATAATAAGGGAAAAGAAATCCGTCAGTTAAACAACAATGCTATGTTTAAGGAAACAATGCAAGAGTTTAAGTATGCTCCCAGGGAGTTATTTTCTTTTACAACGGAAGAAAATGTATTATTATACGGTTGGATATTAAAGCCCAACGATTTCGATACCACTAAAAAATACCCTGTTCTAATGTATCAATATGGTGGGCCGGGTTCGCAGGAGGTACAGAATTCATTTTTCAGTGCATTTAATTTGGCTTGGTTTCAAATGCTGGCACAAAAAGGATATATTATTGTCTGTGTAGATGGTCGTGGAACGGCTACGCGCGGTGATGCCTTTAAGAAATGTATTTATAAACAGTTGGGAAAACTTGAAGCCATCGACCAAATTGCAACGGCTAACTATTTGAAAACATTGTCTTATGTAGATGCTTCCCGTATTGGCATTTGGGGTTGGAGTTTCGGTGGTTATCTTTCTACTTTGGCGTTGATGCAGGGAGGGGATGCTTTCAAGATGGCGATTGCAGTTGCTCCGGTAACTACGTGGCGTTATTATGACAATATTTATACCGAACGATTCTTACAGACTCCACAGGAAAACCCTGCCGGATATGATGAAAATTCACCTATTACGCATGTAGATAAAATGAATGGAAAGTATTTGCTGGTTCATGGAACGGCGGATGATAATGTTCATTTCCAAAATGCTATTGATTTGGTCACTGCCTTAAATAAAGCCGAAAAGCAATATGAACAGTTTTTCTACCCCAATAAAAATCACGGAATCTACGGAGGAAATACGCGCTATCATCTATATCTAAAGCTGACGGATTTTATTTTAAAGAACCTGTAAGCAGCTATTAACTGTCAATTGTTTCAATACAGGGGATGCAAGGATGAAGTGTTTAATGATTATTCACTGATTTGCTTATATGAAGTAAACAACTAAGCTAATCTTCGTGTTTCCTTCGTGAAACCCCTTTGTGCTACTTTGTGACATTATCTTATTCTTCCATATACTTAATATTCTTCGAACAAAGATAATCAATACTACAAAAACCTTTAAATCCCGAAGGGATGACAGGATTATAGAACAAATTGCGATATGGTTTTTAAGCCCAGAATGGGTGATATAATAACTTTAAACTATAAATAGTATATCTTTACATTATTTATTCTGGAGTCACATTATCTTATTTTTTTACATACTTAATATTCTCCAAACGAAGAAGCTCATGATTCAAACAAAGAAGCTAATTCTCCAAACGAAGAAGCTAATTCTTCAAACGAATATACTCATGATTCAAACGAAGAAGCTAATTCTTTAAACAAAGATACTCATGATTTAAACGAAGAAGCTAATTCTTTAAACGAAGACACTCGTGATTTAAACAAAGAATATAATTCTTCAAATTAAGAAGATAATTCTTCAAATTAAGAAGATAATTCTCCAAACAAAGATACTCATTCTTTCTAAACCAATTAAACTAATCAAAACCACAATATACTTAACCAAAAGTAACATTTATGAGATTTAGGTGCAAAATAAACATACAACTAACTCCTCTAACTTCCTAACTTCTCATTTCCTAATTCTCTTATTTACTTATTTACTCATTTACTCATTCCCTTATTTTCTCCAAACAAATATATAGATAATTTTAATTGTAAATGAAAAAATTATTTATCTTTGTAGAATTATTTATCATAAAAAATAGATTAACATGACAAATCTACAGAATGCTAAATTAAACATGTACCAGAGCGTACTTGAACTATGCAAAATGAATAGCAAGATATACGCCGAGATAGAGGTATTTGCTTCGACTGTAAAAATTTTGGAAAAAAATATTAATGATATCCGAACTACAGAAGGTATGCAAAAGAATATTCCTATTACGGGAGTCACAAAAAGAAAGCAGGCTGCTGAAAATCATCTTGTCGAGCTTACGCTTCAAGTTGCAAATGCTACCTATGTCTTTGCTGTTAACACCGGAAATGATGAATTAAAAAAGCTTTCAACTACTACAAGAAGCAAGCTCTATAGAATGGAAGGAAATGCACTGTTGAGTAATACCGGAAATATAAGTGAAAATGCGAAGAAGTATATTATAGAATTGAAGGCGTATGGAATTAATAACACTAACATTACTGAACTTAATGCTGCCATTGTAGAATTTCAGCAACTTATCTCTAAGCCCCGTGATACAACTCTGGAACGAAAAGGATATACTGAAAAGCTATCTCAGCTTTTTACAGAAACTAATTTAACGCTTTATGATAAAATGGATAAGCTCATTGAGCTTTTCAAATCATCTGCTCCGAATTTTTATGATGCTTACAAGGATGCTCGAAATCTTATTGATACCGCAAGCCGTAGAAAAAAAGATAATTCTTCACATGATAATAAAGAAATAGCTAAGGAAATATAAGTTCTGGTTTAATAGTAGAAATATTTTAATGTGTATTTACTTATTTGATTATTTACTTATAATAAGATAAACAAGCAAATAATTAAATCAACAAATAAGCAAATTTCTCTTCTTGTATCATTACTATCTAAACTCACGCTACTATATATCTTGCTTATTATAAATAATTATCAATTTCTTTTTATTATACATTATTATATGATAATTTTTTCTATTTTTGTAAAATAAAAAGTGAGACAATTTATTTAAG